>OOBV01000557.1_pt1 | contig 33672 bp, 24 predicted proteins | sample 1671731 | NCBI WGS metagenome assembly OOBV01 (sample SAMN06348186, study PRJEB24527) | human gut metagenome | biome: human gut; feature: ankylosing spondylitis patient; material: feces | host: Homo sapiens | place: China | collected 2015-10
TTCTTGCCCATAAAAGTGTCCCCAGAAAGTGTCTCGCTTTCTGGGGACAGTTCAGAGCTGCATCGGCATGAGAAGAAGGATGGTCGAGACGCCGAATTCCTTAGCGAAGTCCGGAACGAGCGGAGCGAAGGCGAAGAAGGGAGCGTTCCCCGAACCCATCACGACGCTCGCCACCGAGATGAAGGTCACGACCACGATCATGATCGCGTAGGCGGGAAGACCGAGGTTCTTCGTCGCGTCGATGAGGTAGTCGATCGTGCCCGTGGCGATGAGGCCCTTGGCGAAGAGTTCGCCCGCGACGACGAGCGTGACGACGGTCGCGAACTGCTTGCCCATCATGTTGAAGAACTCCATGCCCTGCGCGAGCACTTCCTTCGGAGCCTTGCGAACGAGTTCGCAGACGATCGAGATCGCAAACGAGATGAACATCGCGGTCGGAACGTCGAGCTTCACGCTGTCGATCACGAAGCGGTTGAAGACGATGAGAAGGACGAGCGGAATGGTCGGGAGAATGCCGTACCAGGCGGGAGCGCCCTTGCTGTCAAGGTCGTCCTGCTTCACGATGGAGAGGTCGACTTCGTTGGCCTTGTCGCCGTCCTTGGCATCAAAATAGCGCTGCGTGAAGAAGTGCAGCGTCGCGACCGTAACCGTCACGACGATGCCGACCGGAATCTGGTACTCGAGGAAGTAGGTCATCGTGTCCATGCCGGCCACCTGGGCGGCGTAGTTCGCGGCGCCCGAGGTCGGACCCATGTCCAGGCAGGAGACCGTCGCGATGATGGCCGCGGCCGAGAGGCGCGAAGCACCGAGACGCACGAGGACCGGATACATCGTCACCATGAGGAGCATGGCGAGGCCCGAGGCCGACGGAATGAAGAGGTCGGCGACGGCACCCACGAAGTAGCTCATCGCGAGAACGAGGTACGGGGACTTGAAGACGCGAAGCGGACGGGAGAGGTAGTCCGCCATGATCGCCGAAGCGCCGATCATGGACATGTATTTCGAATAGCCCGCGGCGGACATGATCAGAAGACCGATCCCGGCCAAGCGCGAGGACATGATCGAAGAGATGGCCTTGAAGAGGTCGAACCCGACGAAGCCGGTGCTCGCGACGCCCTTGGGGAGAATTTGCGCGCCTTCAGGCAGAAGGCCGCACATGTCCATGAAGACGGCGGACGTGAGAAGAACGAGGCCGCCGAAGAAGAGGACGAACTGCGCCTTCATCTTCTTGAGGAGGATCTTGATGACGAAGATCGTCACCAAGAGCGAAATGATTACGCCGACCATAGCGATTCCTTTGGTTTTGAGGTCTGGAGGGTGGTTTAAGCGGATGGTTTCGGGCGGGGACGACGAATCGTCCTCCGCCGTTCGCCGCTCCCGGGACGGGATTGCGACGGTACGGCGAAATTCTGCCCGCGCTTCGGACGCCCCGCCATGTACCAAGGTTCAATACGGGACGAAGTGGGATTCCCGGATAATCTCAGGGTCGTTCACCGCGGACTCCCGTCCGAGGAACCGAAACCAAACACATCGAAAGGAGTGCAACCCATGTCCCGTCAAGACGCCCTTCTCGAGCGTTTCCTTCGCTACGTCGCCGTTCCGACCCAGAGCGACCCCAAGGCCAAGGTCGTCCCGAGCAACCCGAACGAATTCAAGCTTGCCGAACTCCTCGCCGAGGAACTGCGTGCGCTCGGCCTCGTCGACATCGAAATTTCCGAATACGCCGTTCTCACGGCGAAGCTTCCGAGCAACCTGCCCGAAGGACGCAAGGCGCCCGTGATCGGCTGGATGGCGCACATGGACACGGTGAACACCGGTCTTTCGCCCGAAATCCATCCTTGGGTCGTGAAGAACTATCAAGGCGGAGACATCTGCCTCAACCGGGAAAAGGACATTTGGCTTCGCACGGCCGAACACCCCGAAATCGAACGCTACGTGGGCGACGACATCGTGGTCTCCGACGGCACCTCGGTCCTCGGCGCCGACGACAAGTCCGCGATCGCGAACGTCATGACGGCGCTCTCGATCGTGGTCGAAGAAAACCGTCCGCACGGCGACATCTACGTCGCTTTCGTCCCCGACGAAGAACTCGGTGAAAAGGGCGCCCGCAAGACCGACTTGAAGAAATTCCCCGTCGACTTCGCCTACACGATCGACTGCTGCGAACTCGGCGAAGTGGTTTGGGAGACCTTCAACGCCGGGAACGCCAAGCTCACCGTCAAGGGAGTGACCGCCCACCCGATGGCGTCAAAGGGCGTGCTCGTCAATCCGATCCTCGTCGTGCACGACTTCATCAACATGCTCGACCGCGGCGAAACGCCCGAATACACCGAAGGCCGCGAAGGCTTCATCGTTCTGAAGACCCTCGAAGCGAATCCCTCGACCGCGGTCCTCACGATGAAGATCCGCGACCACAACAAGAAGCTCTACGAGGCGAAGAAGGCGAAGCTCGTCGCCGCGGCCGAATATCTGCGCGTTCGTCATCCGAAGGCGAAGATCGAAATCGAACTTTCCGACTCCTACGCCAACATCGCCGACGCCGTGCGCGACGACAACCGCATGGGGATCGACTACCTCTACAAGGCCCTTGAAATGGCGGGCGTCGAAGCGAAGACGACCGCGATGCGCGGCGGCACGGACGGCTCCTACCTCTCCGTCGTGGGACTCTTGACGCCCAACTACTTCACGGGCGCCCACAACTTCCACAGCAACTGCGAATTCCTCCCGATGAAGTCCTGGGAAAAGAGCCTTGAAGTGACGCTCGCCCTGATCGACATCGCCGCAAACGCAGAGAAGGCCTGATTACCTGACGTCTTCACCGCCGGCATACCCTCCCCGCCGTTCCTTTGAGAGGATCGCGCGGGGATTTTCCTTTTCGAGGGGCTTTGCGACAGTTTTCGCAACATCAGTGCGCAAAACGGGCAATCCCGAAGCGAATTTCTTCGATAGAGTGACGATAAGAGCCGTTCCGCCGGAACGACCCGAAAGGTTTCGTCATCGGAGTTTCGTCATGTCCCGCTTCTCCCGCCGCACCTATCTCAAAGCCGCAACCTGCGCGACGGCGCTCTCGTTTCTCGGCGCCGCCCGCGCGGCCGATTCCGAGAATCCCCGCCTTTTGATCGTCTACTTCTCCTGGTCAGGGAGTTCCAAGACCGTCGCCGAAGAGGTGCACCGCATCGCGGGCGGGGACATCGTCCGTCTCGAAACGGTCGAGCCCTATCCCGAGTCGTACGACGCTACGGTCGAGCGCTCGAAGAAGGAACGGGAAACGAACGCGCGCCCGTCCCTCAAGACCGCCCTGCCCGATCTCGACAAGTACGACACGATCGTCCTGGCGCATGCGATCTGGAGCGGGCGCATGCCGATGCCCGTGCGCACCTTCCTTGACGCGGTCGATCTTTCGGGCAAACGCGTCGCACACGTGACGACCCACGGCGGAAGCGGTCTCGGTCGAAGTCACGACGAACTCGCCGAGCTCGAACCCGAGGCCGTGCTACTCGAACCCCACGACGTCTACGGCTGGCACGGCGTGCGGGATTTGGGGAGCGTCGGTGCGTGGTTGAAGCGCATCGGGCTTGCCCGATGAGGTCTTCGGCAAACCGATGAGACGAAAAGGGCCGCCTCCCCGGGGAGAAACGGCCCGTTGCGGCGTCAAGGCTGCTTATTTCTCGTCGAGACTCTCCCATTCGGGACGGTAGTACGGATCCTTGGGATCGAAGTTCGTGCCCAGGGACGCCACGGCGTAGTCCAAGTGGGTCTCGGGATACTCGAAGTTCACCGTCCTCAAGTCCACGCCGTCCTTCTTCGCCTGAACAATCAGATCGCGTTTGTACATGAAGTCGTAGATGCCGCCGCAGTCTTCCGCCGGCGCCGCCCCGCGACGATCCGTAATGTCGTAATAAAAGTAAAGCTCGTCGTCTTCCCAGGATTCCACGGTCAGGGAGTGCACCCAGTCGTCGCCGAAGTCGTACACGTACTCGAGCGTTTTGGGGTAATGCGGCAACACGGAGTCCAGCCGAATGGATTCTTCGTCGATGTGTTCACCGCAGAAAAAGCCGACTTCCTGAGCCGGACCGATCTGGAAGGCCGGACGACTGAAGCGGACCCGTTTCGGTTGGAAAACGTGTAGATGATGGCCTTCCCATTCGAATGCCGCCTGCAGAGCCTCGTGCAGCTGACCGAAACTCGCGCCTCCGACAATGCGGATCCGTCGCCAGACGGGAGGCTTGGTGATGCCTTTGAGTTGGGCCTTGATCGTGAAAACGCCGTCTCGAGGGGCCATGGTTTGTCTCCGAATTAGGGTGTTGAGGATCCAGGTGTAAGGGAATGTCGCCGTCGCTTCCATGCATTGGGCTGCGAGTCGAATCCTTTGGCGAATGGGACGACTTACCGGGCCTTTGGAGGAAGGCCCGGTAAGTATCCGAAGGCTTAGTCTTCGCTCTCCGGCTCCTTGATATCGCGGTACCAATCGGGGGCCCAGTTCGCATTCCGGGGATTGAAGTCCGGCCCCAAGACCGCCAAGGCGTAGTCAAGGTCGGTGCCCCGGGCGTACGGATCGCGGGATCGCAGATCCACACCCTCTTTCTTCGCCTTGGCAAGGCAATCGCGCAGTTCGCAGAAACGGTGCGGTCCGCCGCAGTCTTCGGGCGGCGCCGCGCCGAAGCGCTCGAGGATTTCGTATTTGGCGCCTCGAACGGGCTGCGCCCGCCAGGCTTCCAGAGTCAAACGGTGATACCAGTCGTCACCGCAATCGTAGAGGTAGTCGAGTTGTCTCGGGTAATACGGCAACACCGCGTCGAGCCTTGTCTCGGCCTCGTCTTCGGGGACTTTGCCGTAAATGTACTCCCACTCGGCGTCCTCCCCGTCGGCCGGTCCGATGATGGGGCCGCTGTGATCGCCGGGCTTGGCGTCGCCGTCGAGGAACAGGTGCAGGTGATAGTCCTGCCAACCGAAGGCTTCCTGGAGCGCCCGATGAAGATCGGCAAACGTGGCCGTGCCGTTGATGCGGACGCGGCGCCAGACGGGCGGATTCTTGATGTCGGCGAGCTGTACCTTAATGGTGAAGGCGCCCTGGAGACGAGTCATGGGTTTTCCTCAAAACGCAATGGGGAACTCTCGTTGTAGGACTTCCTCGGGAGAGTCCGACAACGGACTTCCAAGCAGTGTACCGAACCGCCGACTCTCGCGCGGAAGAATTTGAGCCGCAAGGCCCCGCAGGACCAATTAAGAAGGAAAAAGGGGCGAAGCCCGAAGGCCGCGCCCCTTTCCCGGACAAAGCACGCTCCGGCGGCCGGTCACGAAGGACCGTCCGTCGGTCGGATCGTCAACTGCCGAACCACTTGCGGTAGATCTTGTCGAACGACCCGTCCGCCTTCATGGCGTCGAGCGTCGAGTTGAGCTGCGCAAGAAGTTCGCCGTTCTGCTTGTTCACGGCAAAGCCGTACTGATCTTCGGAAAGAACGTAGGGCATCTCGGTGAGTCCCATCCCCTTCGACGACTTCTGAGCGAGGAAGTACTCGTTCACGGGTCGGTCGTTCACCATTGCGAAGCACCCGCCCTGACTCAATTCCATAAAGGCTTCGGCCGCGGAATTGAAGGTGCGGATGGTCGTGCCGGGAATGCGCTTCATGTAGACGGCGCCCGCGGACCCGATCTCGGCGCAGAGGCACTGGTTTTCCAGGCTTTCCGGACCGGTGATCTTGGGAGCGTTGGCCTTCGTCGTCATGATCGTGAGACCCGCGTCGTAGTAGGGTTTCGTAAAGTCGACCTTGGCCGCGCGTTCGGGCGTGATGGTCAGGGCCGAAACCGCCACGTCGACGGATTTCGCGAGAAGCGCGGGAACGAGCGCGTCCAGACCCATGGAGACGATTTCGATTTCGCGGTCCATCCGCTTGCCGACCTCGCGGATGAGGTCCATGTCGAAACCTTCATACCGACCGCTCTCGGTATCAAGATATTCAAAGGGCGGATAGGCCGTGAGCGATCCAACGCGCAGCACCTTCTGGGCGGCGGGTCGGATTTCGTCGACGGGTTTGGCGAACGCGTCCTGCGTTTCGGTGGAGAGGGACGCAAACAAGGAGCCGATGATGACGGCGGAGACGGCTGCGACGACAGCAAACTTTTTGGTGTTAGCCATGATGAAGGGCCTCGATATAACGGGCGGATTGTGCAGCCTGTACTCGTCCCTCTAGGTATCGTTCACATGCTTTGCGGTCTCGACAAACGGAAACCGCGCCGCGGGGACTCTCATACAGCCGGACCCTCCTCGGGTGGCCGTTCCGTTCAGTGCCGGACACAAGCGGCCTCAAACGGAACTTTAAGTGCGGATTGTCTATGTACGGAGACGGGATCGTCCGTCTCCGGAAGGCTCGGTCGGGCGGAAGCACTTCCGAACTCCTTCCCTCGGCCGGGAGGCGACTCCCGTCCGGATCCTCAGCGCCTTCACGGGCGTTTCGGATGGATCCATCCTACTTCGGTTTTTGTGCGGCGCAACCGAAGAATCCCCTCTTTTTCGTGAAGAAAACGTCGTTTCTTGATTCTCATCAAAAATACCTTTCCAAACGTCGGAGCGCCGGCGCGTAAGTTTGCCGTAAGCCTTTGCCGGGGAACGACGGTTATCATAGAAATGTCGCCGGCGCGCCGAACATTGGGAGAACGGTGTGCGGCATCGCCCTACGGGGAGAAACGAACGGCCGGCGTCACAAAAAACACACGAACAAAGGGAGTCTTCATGAACTGCAAAAAATCCCTTCTGACCGTTGCGGTCGCTCTCGCCCTGCCCCTTTCCGTCATGGCTTCGGGCGGCGCTTCCGGCACGAAGATCGACTGGATCGTCGAGGGCGAACTCGGCACGATCGTCATCAATCCCTACGACATCGCGCCTCTGACGGCCGTGATCCGCAACGGCGGTTATGTCCTCACGAAGGCGTCGGTGCGCATCGTTCCGAAAAAGGGCGGTCAGGAAATCCGCTACGACGTGGGTCCCCAGACGCTTCTGACCCACGGCGGCATCCCGGTCTGGGGGCTCTACGCCGACTACATGAACACGGTCGAAGTGCGCTACACGCGCGTCTTCCAGGGGAAGAGCGAAGAAAAGACGGAAACCTACAAGATCCGCACCGCGCCCGTCTACTTTGAAGCGACGGGCAACCGCGCGCAGTCTCCGGGCGCCTTCCAGGTCGACGTGAAGACCCGTCCCTCGAAGGAATTCAAGGACCGTCTCTACTTCATCAACAACCTCCTCTCTCCGGGCCCGAAGTCCCAGCAGGTCGTCTGGAACAACCCGGTGGGCGGCGCCCAGGAATGGGCCAACTATCCGCAAAACGCCGTCGTCGACACGACGGGTGAAACGCGCTGGTTCATGAAACCCGACGCGATCTACGATCCGCGCGACCCGTTCAAGTCCGGGATCATGATGGGCTTCCATCAGAACGCCGACGGCACCCTCACCTGGGGCTACGGTCAGCGCTACGTGAAGTACGACATCATGGGTCGCGAAGTCTACAACCGTCTGATTTCGCCCAACTACAACGACTTCTCGCACGCCCTGAGCGTCGGGGAAAACGGCCATCAGTTCCTGCGCGTGGGGTCGTCCGACCTTCGCCGCGCCGACAACACGCACGTGCGCACGGTGCGCGACGTGATCATCGAAGTGGATTCCGAATCGGGGAACGTCGTCGACGAATGGCGTCTCTTTGAAATCCTCGATCCGCAGCGCAACATCGTCTTGAAGTCGATCGACCAGGGCGCGGTGTGCCTGAACGTCGACCTCTCGAAGTCGGGCCAGACCCTGACGGCCGAACAGATCGCCAAGCTCGAGGCGCAGCACGCCTTCGGCGACATCACCGGCACGGGCGCGGGCCGCAACTGGGCCCACGTCAATTCGGTCGACTACGACGCCGAAGACGACTCGATCATTATTTCGTCCCGTCATCAGTCGGCCGTTGTCAAGATCGGCCGCGACAAGAAGGTGAAGTGGATCCTCGCCGCCCCGAACGGCTGGCGCGGCGAATGGAAGGACAAGGTCCTCACGCCCGTCGACAAGGACGGCAATCCCTTGAAGTGCCGTCTCGGCAAGTGCGAAGGCGACTTCGACTGGACCTGGACGCAGCACACGGGCTGGAAGATCAACGAAATGAGCAAGGGCGACGTCATCTACGTGTCGGTCTTTGACAACGGCGACGGACGCGCCTTCGTGCAGCCCGACGATCCGAAGGAAAAGTACAGCCGCGCGGTCGTCTACAAGATCGACCAGAAGAAGATGACCGTTCAGCAGGTTTGGGAATACGGCAAGAACCGCGGCCACGAACTCTACGCTCCGATCACCTCCTCGGTCGAATACTGGAAGGACAAGGATTCGCTCCTCGTCTACTGGGCTTCGATCGGCGTAGGCTCGAAGGAAGGTCCCGCCCCGGTTCTGACCGAATTCAAGTGGGGCGAATCCAAGCCCTCGATCGAACTGAAGTTCCACAACACGCTCGGCTACCGCGCTCTGCCGATCGACGTGCAGAAGGCCTTCGCCAAGTAAGTTCCTTCCCCTTTCGGAGCGCCCCGCGCGCTCCGTGATAAGCCTCCCTCGGCCGATGAGACCGTTGGAGGCTTTTTCTTTGCGAAGCCCCATCGGCCCACCGTCGGGCGCTTCGTCAAAACCGTATCCCGAAGCGCTTCGGCCTCAGGGGCGCAGAGCCCGTCCGTGTTATGATTGCTCCGCATTCTCGGGGGCACATCCGCCCTCTTTTCCATTGATTCGGACACAGTAAGGAGTCCACCGTGACGAAAGTTCTTCTCATGATTCTCGACGGCTGGGGCATCGGCCGCGGCGACAAGGCCGACGTGATCGGGACCGTGCGCCCGCCCTTCATGACGAAGCTCACCCACGACCACCCCCATGCGACGCTTCGCACCGACGGCCTCGCCGTCGGCCTTCCCGAAGGTCAGATGGGGAATTCCGAAGTCGGCCACCTCAACATCGGGGCGGGCCGCGTCCTCTATCAGGACCTCGTCAAGATCAACCGGGCCGTCGCCGACGGTTCCCTCGCTTCGGTCCCGGGCGTCGCGAAGATGCTCGAATCCGCCAAGAAGTCGGGGCGCCTCCACGTGATGGGGCTTCTCTCGGACGGCGGCGTCCACGCTTCGCTCGAACACATCCTCGCCATCGTGCGTCTTGCGCGCGAGGCGGGCGTCGAAGAGGTGTTCCTCCACGCCTTCATGGACGGCCGCGACACCGACCCCAAGAGCGGGCTCGGGTTCGTGCGCGAAACGCTCGAAGCCTTGAACGCCTGCGGCGCGCACTTCGCGACGATGACGGGACGCTACTGGGCCATGGACCGCGACAAGCGCTGGGAGCGCATCCGCGAAGCCTACGGAGCACTTGTCTTGGGCGAAGGCGCGAAGGCCGAGGATCCGGCCGCGGCGCTCGAAGAGTCCTATGAGAAAGGCGTCACCGACGAATTCGTGAAGCCCGTCGTGATGACGACGAAGGACGGCACGCCCGTCGGAACGATCCAAAACGGCGACACGGTGGTCTTCTGCAACTTCCGCAACGACCGCGCAAAGGAGCTCACGATCGCGCTCACGCAACGAGACGTCGAGGAAGCGGACATGAAGCGCCTCTCGCTCGACTATTACACGATGACCCCCTACGATCCGACGTTCGAGGGGCTCACGGTTCTCTTCCCGAAGGACGAGGTGACGAACACGATCGGCGAATACGTGTCGTCCTTGGGCCTCACGCAGCTTCGCATTGCGGAAACCGAAAAGTACGCGCACGTCACGTTCTTTTTGAACGGCGGTCGCGAAGCGCCCTTCGAAGGCGAAGACCGCATTCTCGTCAACTCCCCGAAGGTCGCGACCTACGACCTGCAACCCGCGATGAGCGCCCCCGAAGTGACGGAGCGCCTTGTCGAAAACATTCGTGAAAAGGCCCCCGACCTCATCGTCCTCAACTTCGCCAACGGCGACATGGTGGGCCACACGGGCGTCTACGACGCGATCGTCGAAGCCGTGAAGACCGTCGACGCCTGCGTCGAAAAGGTCGTGACGGCCGCCCGCGCCGCGGGCTACGACGTCGTGATCTGCGCGGACCACGGGAACGCCGACAACGCCGTGAACGCCGACGGCTCGCCCAACACGGCGCACTCGCTCAACCCCGTCCCGATAATCGTCGTGTCCCGCCGCGTCAAGAACGTCCGCGACGGCGTCCTCGCCGACGTGGCGCCGACGGTCCTGGACCTCATGGGCCTGGAACGGCCCGTCGAGATGACCGGAACGTCGCTCGTCGAAAAGGCCTGATCTCGGGTCTCGAACAAACAAGCCATTCCGAGGGCCGGCCGGATCTCCCGCGTCGGCCCTTGTTCTCTCGTCTTCCTTTACCATGAGAACGGAAAAGCAAATCGGTCCGCGCTTTTGGCCGGGCTTTCTGAAAACGCTCCCGCCGCTTCGCAACGTCACCTACGTCGTCTTCTTCACGGCGGGCATGATCAGCGCCCTCTGGGCGGGACTCATTCCGAGCCTCAAGTCGGCGCTGAACGTCGACGAGGGCGTCTTGGGGACGATGCTTCTGGGCCTTGGGATCGGGTCGCTCGTCATGATGCCGGTGACGGGGCGCCTCGTCGCCCGCTGGGGCTGCCGCGCGGTGCTCCGCACGAGCCTCCCGCTCATGGCCGTCTTCATCGTGACGCTCGCCTTCACGACGAACGTGTGGCTTGCCGCCGCGCTCGTCATCCTTTTCGGCGGCGCCTTGGGCGTCACCGACGTCTCGATGAACGTGCAGTCGGTCGTCGCGGAAAAGCGTGAAAAGCGCGCGATCCTCTCGGGCTTTCACGCGGCGTACTCGTTCGGCGGCATGTCGGGGGGCTTCTTCTTCGCGGCCCTTGTCGGCATCGGCCTTCCCGTCTGGGCGGCGGTCCTCATGGGCGTGGTCCTGATCGTCGCCGTCGCGACCGCCTGGAGCCCCTGGTCTCTGGGCCCGGGGGAAACCGAAGACGACGGCGGGAAGACCGAAGAAAAGAGCGAAAAGCCCCCAAAGAAACCCCTGATCCTCTACGTCACGGCCTTCTTCTGCTTTGCGTTCTTCCTTACGGAAGGAAGCCTTCTCGACTGGAGCGCGCTTTATCTGCGGGACCTCAAAAACGCCGACACGGCCGCGGCCGCGCTCGGTTATTCGGTCTTCTCGGCCGCCATGACGATCGGGCGCACCTTCGGAGACCGCATCATCGCGCGCTTCGGTCGGCGCCGGGTCTTCCTCACGGGGACGCTCTGCGCGATCCTCGGCTATGCAGTGCTCCTCACGATCCCGGGCCTCTGGAGCGCCTACGCGGCGCTCTTCGTGATGGGGATCGGTTGCTCGAACCTCGTTCCGATCGCCTTCTGGCTCGCCGGCAACTGCCCGGGCGTCTCGGTCTCGAAGGGCCTTGCCTTCGTGGTGTCGACGGGCTACGCCGGGATTCTCGCGGGCCCGGCCGCGATCGGCTTCATTGCGCGCCACTCGGGGCTCGACACGGCCTTCCTCATGGTCGCCCTGATGACGACCGTGGTGCTCGTCATGAGTCTCAAGGTCTTTCCTAAGGACTGAGTCCTCCCCTCACGGAACACCGCCCGCGGGCGGTAGGAAGCGAGACAATGCTTCGGCACAATATTCCTTGTGGCGGATGGCTCCCTCCATTGGTTTCTGTCTCCTTCCAATCGACGCTTTTGGTCGGGCGTCGGCCACACAACAAAACACAAGGGTCTCTCCTTACCTTTACGGGCGTCGAATCCGCGGGTTCGGCGCCCTTTTCTTCTTCCGAACGCGAGCGAGAGCGGTTTGCGCAAGGATTCGAAGAAAAAGGACAAGGGGCGCAAGCCCGGTCCCGTTAGGCTATGGGTAGGAAGACGTCGGGCGAAGGCCCGGCCCTCCTTTGGAACCGCAAAAAGGAATTCGATCATGCAACGCCGCACTTTCCTTCAGACCTCCGCCGCCCTCGCGGTCACCGCGAGTCTGCCGACTCTTTCGTCGGCCGCCGGCGCGAACCCCTTCCCCTATCCCCTCACCCACGCCGTGACCGACGCGTCCGCCCCGGAAGTGTTCTTCACGAAGGACATTTCACCGGCCGGCCTCATCAAGATCTACGACCGTCTCGGCCAGAAGCGTCAGGGCAAGGTCGGCGTCAAGGTGTGCTTTGAAACCCCGAACGGTCCGCACCTCGACCCGAAACTCGTTCACGCCTTCGCCGACCACGTGAACGGCAAGCTTCTCGACTGCACCTACTATCCGCCCCGCGACACGGTGGAAAAGCACCTCGAGGTCGCCAAGGGGAACGGCTTCGATACCTCCCGCATCGACATCATCGACGCCGAAGGCACGGTCGACCTCCCGATTGAAGGCGGCAAACACCTGAAGTTCTCCCGCATCGGCTCTCACTACAACGACTACGACACGATGATCGGGCTCTGCCGCTTCAAGTCGCACCACATCGAGTTCTACGGCGGGATGCTCAAGAACCTCTCGATCGCGATCGCTCCGATGGAAGGCAAGTGGCTCATCCACAGCGCCGGCAAGACGGACAGCGGCTTTTCGCCGAGCGACAACCACATCGAAACGCAAGCCATGGCCGACTACGTGAAGGGCGTCATGGACGCGAAGAAGGGTCGCTGGGTCTTCCTCACGGTCCTCGACGCCGTTGCTCCGACCGACGGATGCGAAGGCGCGAAGAACCTCGGCAACATCGGCATTCTCGCGAGCACGGACCCCGTCGCGATCGACCAGGCCGCGATCGACATCACCTTCGGTGCGGCGGCGACGCCGGAGCTGCGCCGCGAATGGGAAGAACACCACGGGACCTACCTCACGAGCGACGCCGAAGCCGTCGGCGCGGGCAAGACCCACTACCGCTTCACGCCGATCGACTGAGAAAGTCGCGCGGATTTTGATTCCCCATAGGGAATGAAATAGATAGGGGCCGCCCGCAGGCGACCCCTTCTTGATTTTGGCGAAACGCCTTGGCGATCAGACGGTCGGCGCCACGCCGAGAAGCGTGAGAACGAGCGGCACGCCCGCGGCGGAAAGAAGCGTCGAAAGGAAGATCGCGTTGCTCGCCGCGCCCTCCTCCGCCTCGAATTCGTTCGCCATGAGAAAGACGTTGATCGCGACGGGAAGCGCCGAGAGAAGAACCGTCGCGTTGGTTTCGAGCTCTCCGAGCCCCATCGCTCGGCAGAGCACCCAGACGAAGAGAGGTTGCACGCCGATCTTCACGAAGGTGACGACCGAGCCCTTGGGCAAGGACGCAAAGAAGCTATGGCGCGCGAGTCCCATCCCCACCGCCAGGAGGCACATGGGCGTCGTGCTCGCCGCGACGAGTCCCACGGTCTGATCCACGACCTTGGGGAGCTGCCAGCCGGTGAGTCCCCAGGCCGTGCCGCAGAGAATCCCGAGCACGACCGGGTTTTTGACGACCTTGAAGAGCGACTTGAGGATCCGCTTCATGTCGGGCTTGCCGTCCTCGCGCCCGAATTCGACCGACGCGATCGCAAGCGTCCAGAGAAGGAGGACGTTGAAGACGATCAGAAGCGAAATCGTCGGCATGGCGGCCTGACCGAGACTCACCTCGACGATCGGGACGCCGAGCTGCACGTTGTTGCCGAAAATCCCCGCCATGGCGAGGACCGTCGTCCCCGCGGCGCCGCAGCGGAAAAGCTTTCCGTAAAAGCTCCGCGCGAGAAAGAAGAGCAGAAAGCAGGATCCGAAAAAGGGAATCAGCACGCGCCAGTCCGCGGGCGGCATTTCCGAGAGGTGCGAAAGCATCTTGAAGAGAAGCGCCGGCATCAGGAGTTTGAAAGTGACGCTTCCCAGGGCCTTTTGCGCCGCCTCGGGAATGAAGCGGATTTTGGCGAGCCCCCAGCCGATGAAGACGAGCGAAAAAAGCGGGGCGCAGAGTTCGAGGTGGTAGAAAAAGAGCTGCATCGACGTGTCCCTGCGGTCAGTCGGAAACCGCAAAGGCCGCAGCCTTTTCGGCGTGAAGGATCGTCGTGTCGAAGACCGGCAGAGGCGAGTCCTTCTGTCGGACGAGAAGACCGATTTCCGTACAGCCGAGCACCACGGCTTCGGCGCCCTTTTCCTTCAGATCCCGGATGATGCGCACGAACTCTCGGCGCGACTCGTCGCGGATGACGCCGAGGCAGAGTTCGTCGTAGATCACGCGGTTGACGACCTCGACGTCTTCCGGAGTCGGAATCAGAACGTCGAGTCCGCGCGCGATGAGACGAGACTTGTAGAAGTCCTGCAGCATCGTGTACTTCGTGCCGAGAAGCGCGGTGCGGCGAACGCCCGCCGCAAGAAGCGCGTCGGCCGTGGCGTCGGCGATGTGAAGAAGCGGCACGCCCGCGGCGCGCTCGACCTCATCGGCCACCTTGTGCATGGTGTTCGTACAGATCACGATCGCGTCGGCACCTGCGGCTACGAGTCCCTTGGCTGCGCGGCCGAGGAGTTCGGCGCTTCCCGCCCAGTCACCCTTCGCCTGCTGTTCTTCCACCTCGGCAAAGTCCACGCTGTAGAGGACGATCTTTGCGGAATGGAGGCCGCCCAGCGCCTTGGCGACGCGCTCGTTGATTTCCTTGTAGTAGGTGACGGTGCTCTCCCAGCTCATGCCGCCCAAAAGTCCGATCGTTTTCACGGCGGTTCTCCAATAAGACGAAAACGTGTCCATCATCCCAAAAAGAACACAGTGGGGCAATAAGGCGAAAACGTTATCCGCGAAGAAGGACTGACCAAGGAACTGCGGTTCGGGTCGAGAAATATGGCAAGAGTTTTGATTCGAACAGCCGAGAAATCCTCGGTAGTTGCGTCGCCCATTGCCGGAGAACTCTTTCGCTGGTTGTCGACACGTCAACCGTCGAAGTCATGAGCACAATCCGTTCCGGCCAGTTGGAAAGAAAAGCTTGACAACTGCACTTTCCACCGGTTCGTCCGCATTCGAAAGGCTCCGCCAAGAGCTTTTACCCGAAACCTGTCGGCGAACAACTAAGAAATCCTTAGCCGTTGCCCGTACGGTCAGCTCATCGTCTTTGAAGAGCTTTTATTCAGTCGAACGGCGTTTCATCGCGGCGAGGCGATAGAATGTCGCGGCGTCCTGCATTCTTCTATCGACTTCCATGCGTTTCTCCGCCCTCTTTTGCGCCCTCCTCGCACTGCCGCTTCTCCCGCAAGCGTCCCATGCCGCCGACTTCGAACTTACGATCGTGCACGCCAACGACACGCACTCGGCCGCGGCCGGGATTGACGGCCGCTACGCCGCCTGCCGCGAGGACGGCGCCTGCACGGGCGGCTACGCCCGCATCGTGGAGGAAGTCGAAACCCTGAAAAAGGAAAATCCGGCCGTATTGGCCCTCGACGCAGGCGACTTCTGGCAGGGCACGCACTTCTTTCGCACGGGCGGCCCCAAGTGGGCTCTTGCCGCCATGAAGCGGATGCCCTGGGACGTCGTGACGCTCGGCAACCACGAATTTGACGCGGGGTGCGCCGAGACCGCGAACTACGTCGAAAACCTACCGATGCCCGTCGTCGCCGCGAACGTTCTTCCCAATCCCAAGTGTCCGCTCTCCGAAGCGCCGCTCAAGCCCTACGTCGTAAAGACCGTCGGAGGCGTGCGCATAGGCGTTGTCGGGCTTGCCAACGACGAAGGCCGGGAAGTTTCGGCCGCCTGTCCCGCAACGACCTTCGAAGACCGTGCCCAAGCCCTTCGCAAGGCGGTCGGGGCGCTGAAGGAAGAAGGCGTGCGCCACATCGTCGCCCTCACGCACGTGGGCTACAAAGCGGACATCGCGCTCGCAAAAGCCGTTCCCGAGATCGACGTGATCGTGGGCGGGCACACGCACAGCGTGCTCGGCAAACACCCGCACACCGAGGGCCCCTACCCGACCGTCGTCAAGCACCCGAACGGGAAGGAAACGCTCGTCGTCCAGGCGGGGCGCTCGACCCGCTATCTCGGCGTGATCAAAGTCCGCTTCGACGACGAAGGACGCATCACGGCCTACACGGGCGATCTCACGGAACTCACGCCCTCGATGCCGCGCAACGAAGCGACCGAAACCTTCGTGCGCCGCTCGGGCGAAGCGGTGGAAAAGGAACGTAAGCGCGTTCTCGCGACAAACGAAGAGCATTTCTACGACGGCCTCGACGACTGCCGCGAGGGAGAATGCCTCTCGGGCATGTGGACGGCGGACGCGCTCCTCGACTGGGGCCAAGCCTTCGGGGCGCAGGCAGCCTTCCTCAACGGCGGAGCGCTCAGGGCGCCTCTTCCGATCGGTCCCGTGACGCACGCCGACATTCTCGACCTTCATCCCTTCGGCAACCACGCGGCGGTGGTGGCGATGTCGGGGAACGTAATTCTTCAGGCGCTCGAGCACGGGCTGTCGGAGCCCGACCTCAAGAGCCCGCGCCTTCTGCAGACGGCGGGACTGCGTTATCGGGTGAATCCGGCGCGCCCGATCGGCTCGCGCGTCGCGTCAGCGGAAATTCGTGAGAACGGACGATGGTTCCCGATCGAACCCGAAAAGACCTACCGCATCGCAACGACCGCCTATCTCCTCGACGGGGGCGATCAGTTCGGGATGCTCAAAGCCCTTCCGCCCGCAATCGCCCGCGGGCCCCTCGAGGCGACGCTTCTCGAAGACCTCCTCGAGAAACGCCGGGACGGGGCCGGAAAGTTGCCGCTCCCCGAAACGGGACGCATCGTCGGGATGCCCTTCCGAGACGATTTGTCGGCGAAACCGCGGAATTTTTGAGAACCGCGGGCATTTTCCGAGAGAAACGGGCAATTTCCGCGTACCTTTCCACAACCATCGCCACTGAGCAGCAGCTACACTTTTCTCCGACCTCAAGGCCTCATTTCCAAGGAGAAAAGAAATGGCTTACGCAGTGCACAATTTCGACTACAACACGCCGACCCGTCTTCTCTTCGGGCGCGGCAAGATCGAACGCCTCCCCGAAGTGGCGGCGGAATTTGGGAAGAAGGTTCTGCTCGTCTACGGCGGCGGCTCCATTAAGAAGCTCGGCATCTACGACAAAGTGAAGACCCTTCTCGCCGACTGCGAAATCTACGAATGCGCCGGCATCGAACCCAATCCGAAGGTGACGAGCGTGAACGAAGGCGCCCGCCTTTGCCGCGAACACGACGTCGACTTCGTCCTCGCCGTGGGCGGCGGATCCGTGATCGACTGCGCCAAGGCGATCTGCGCCGCGCGCTACTACGAGGGCGACGCCTGGGACATCGTGACGGATCCCTCCAAGATCACGAAGGCGCTCCCCCTCGTCACGGTCCTGACGCTCTCCGCAACGGGGAGCGAATACGACCCGGCCGCCGTCATCTCGAACATGGACGAAAACAAGAAGATCGGCGTTCTCACCCCCGTCTTCTATCCGCGCGTTTCAATCTGCGACCCGGAATACACCTTCTCGGTCTCGAAGAAGCAGACGGCCGCGGGCTGCGCCGACATCATGTCGCACATCTTCGAGCAGTACTGCGTCAAGGATTCGAACCTCGTCTCCGATGGTCTGTGCGAAACGGTGCTTCGCGCCGTCCTCGGGATGGGTAAGCGCGCCTACGACAAGGGTGACGACTACGAAGCCCGCGCGACCCTGATGTGGGCGAGCTCGCTTGCCTGCAACGGCATCTGCGTGACGGGGAACTCCTTTGCCGCGTGGGTGTGCCACGGGATCGAGCACGAACTCTCCGCCTTCTACGACATCACGCACGGCGAAGGCCTCGCCATCGTGACGCCCGTCTTCTTCCGCTACAGCCTCAACGACGAAACGGTCGGGCGCTTCGCGACGCTAGCGAACCGCGTCTTCGACGTGCCCTTCGAAGCGGACCTCTACGCGATGGCCGAAAAGGGCTTCCAGAAGCTCGAAGCCTTCTTCGCCTCGATCGGTCTGCCCTCCAAGCTCTCGCAGGTCGGCATCACGAGCGACGAACACTTCGAAGCCATGGCCGAAAGCTGCATGAAGCTCTGGGACTTCTCGCAGGCGATCCGCCCGCTCACGAAGGACGACGTCGTCGAAATTCTGAAACGCTGCCTCTGATCGACGCGCTCTGACGACCAAAGCCCGCTTTTCCCGCCGCCCGCGGGAGAGCGGGCTTTTTTGCGACCGCTGAAAAAAGCGGGCGGATCGAAAGCGATCCGCCCGTCCAAGGAGACCCGGAAACGTTGGACTTCTCTGCCCTCTGCGCCATCAAACCCGACCCCTCAGGTTCCATCCATGCGGCGCACCGTTTCCATGTCCCGTATCTTATCGCAAATGCGAATCGTTCGCAATAGAGAGAACGAAAATTTTTCGCGTTTTCTGCGAGGACCGAACGCCCGCGGGCGGGGATTTTTGCAAAAACCCTCTTTTCTGCAAAATGCACCGAAGTGCCCTTCCCTTGCGTCTTTCTTCGAAAAAATACCGTTTTATCTAGGTCGAACCGCCTATTTTCGGGGATTTTCGACCGCTTTCCTTGACGAAAGGCCCTGAAATCCGTAGAGTTCATTTCTGTGCAATAGCGGTTCTTCTGCAAAAGAGGAACCGAACGAAAACCTTCAGTGCTGACAGGCACCCTCTCTACGGAGTCACCATGACACAAGATCCCGATCACATTGTAATTTTCGACACCACCCTTCGAGACGGCGAACAGGCGCTTCAGCAAAGCCTTTCCCTGCGGCAGAAGCTGCAGATCGCCGAGGCGCTCGAAGAGCTCGGTGTCGACGTGATCGAGGCGGGATTCCCCATCTCTTCGGACGGCGACTTCCAGAGCGTCAAGGCGATCGCCGCGTCGCTCACCCGCTCCGTCCCCTGCGGTCTCGCGCGGGCCGTCGAAAAGGACGTCGACGCCTGCGGCGAAGCGCTCAAGGTCGCCCCGCGCCGCCGCATCCACACCTTCATCGCCACCTCCGAAATCCACGTTCGCGACAAGCTTCGAAAGGACTACAACCAGATCCGCGACATGGCGGTCGCCGCCGTCAAGCGCGCGACGAAGTACACGGACGACGTGGAATTCTCCTGCGAAGACGCCGGCCGCACGCCGCTCGACGAACTCTGCCGCATGGTCGAGGCCGCGATCGGCGCGGGCGCCACGACGATCAACATCCCCGACACGGTGGGCTACACCCTCCCCGCCGAATTCGGCGGCATCATCCGTCACCTGAAGAACACGGTCCCGAACATCGACAAGGCGGTCCTGTCGGTCCACTGCCACAACGACCTCGGCATGGCGACGGCCAACTCGCTCACCGCGATTCAGAACGGGGCCCGTCAGATCGAATGCTGCATGAACGGACTCGGCGAGCGCGCCGGGAACTGCTCGCTCGAAGAAGTGGCCGCGGCCATTCACCTTCGCCGCGAATATTTGAAGGACCTCAAGACCGGGATTCATCTCGAGAAGATCGCCCGCACGGCCAACATCGTCTCGAAGATCACGAACGAGCCCATCCCCGCCCACAAGGCCATCGTGGGTTCGAACGCCTTCTCGCACAGCTCCGGCATTCACCAGGACGGCGTCCTCAAGAACCGCGAGACCTACGAGATCCTCACGCCCGAATCCGTGGGCTTCTCGGGGAACGTCATGCACATGACGGCGCGTTCGGGCCGCCACATGATCAAGTCCTGCCTCGATCAGATGGGCTATCCCCCCGATTCCTACAACCTATCCGAACTCTACAAGCGCTTCCTCGCGCTCGCCGACCGCAAGGGCCAGGTCTACGACTACGACCTTGAAGCCCTTCTCTTCTCGATGCGTCAGGAAGAGGACGACGAAGCCTTCGTGCTCGATCAGTTCAACGTCGTCTCGGGCTCGGGCGGCGTCATTCCGGTCGCGAGCGTCCGTCTTTTCGCCGGCCGCCGCACCCGTACGGAATCCGCCTACGGGAACGGCCCGGTCGACGCGATCCTCAACACGATCGTGCGCCTCACCGGCATCAAGACGAAGCTTCTCACCTACAAGATCGAAGCGAACGGCGAAGGCCGCGACGCGCTCGGGCGCGTCAACGTCACGGTCGAGTACGACAACCGCATCTTCCACGGCATGGGCCTTTCGACCGACATTCTCGAAGCCTCGGCGCTCGCCTACATCAACGCCGTGAACGCCGTCGTGCGTCACCTGCGCGTGCAGGCCGCCCGCAAGGGAAAGACCTTCAAGCTCCCCGCGATCGGGACGCTTCTCTGACCCGGACGACCACCGACCCGACACCCCGTCGGAGGGGCTCTCCCCTCCGACGCTCCCCTCACACACTCTGATTCGAAGGACATTGCAAATGACCCGTACCCATCGCATCGCCGTACTCGCCGGTGACGGCATCGGCCCCGAAGTCATGACGGAGGCGCTCAAGGTTCTCGAGCGCGCCGGAGAGCTCTACGGCTTCACGCTCGAAACCGAAGAGGCGCTCGTCGGAGGCGCCGCGATCGACGCCTGCGGCACGCCCCTTCCCGAAGCGACGCTCGCCGCCTGCGACAAGGCCGAAGCCATTCTGTTCGGAAGCGTGGGCGGCCCCAAGTGGGACCACCTCCCGCACAAGGACCGTCCCGAAGCGGGCGCCCTCTTGCCGCTTCGCAAGCGCTACAAGCTCTACGCGAACCTGCGCCCGGGGCGCTTCTATCCGGGTCTCGAGGCCATGTCGCCCCTTCGCGCCGACATCGCGGCGCGGGGCTTCGACATGGTGATCGTGCGTGAATTGACGGGCGGGATCTACTTCGGCGAACCCAAGGGCCGCGTCACGGAAGACGGCGTCGTGCGCGCCTTCGACACGGAAACCTACACGGTCCCCGAAATCGAGCGCATCGCCAAAATCGCCTTCACGGCGGCGCAGGGCCGCCGCAGGAAGGTGACGTCGGTCGACAAGGCCAACGTCCTCGCCACCTCCGTTCTCTGGCGCGAAACGGTGGAGCACATCGCGAAGGACTATCCCGACGTGACGCTCGAACACATGTACGTCGACAACGCGACGATGCAGCTCATCAAGAACCCCGATCAGTTCGACGTGATGCTCACCTCCAACATGTTCGGCGACATCCTCTCGGACGAATGCGCCATGATCACGGGCTCGATGGGGATGCTCCCGTCGGCGAGCCTCGGCGTGGGCGGCTTCGGCCTCTACGAACCTTCGGGCGGCTCCGCCCCCGACATCGCCGGAAAGGGCGTCGCCAACCCGATCGCCCAGATCCTCTCGGCCGCGATGATGCTTCGCTACTCGCTCGGCGAAACGGAAGCGGCCGACGCGATCGAAGCGGCCGTCACGAAGACCCTCGCCGAGGGCGTCCGCACGGGCGACATCGCCCTGGGCGGCCCCGCGGTCGGCACGAAGGAAATGGGCGACGCGATCGCCGCGAACGTGACGAAGGCCTGATAAGGAGAACACCAAATGGGCAAGACACTCTACGAAAAGGTCTACGAGGCGCACGTCGTGCGCCGGGTCGAGGGAGAACTTCCGCTTCTCTACATCGACCGTCATCTCGTCCATGAAGTGACGTCGCCTCAGGCCTTCGCGGGCCTCCGAGCCGCAGGCCGTCCGATGCGACGGCCCGACCTCACGCTCGCGACGATGGACCACGACATTTCGACGCAGAAGCAGACGCTCGAAGCCTGCTCGCCCCAAGCCTACGCGCAGGTGACGACCCTCATGAAGAACTGCACCGACTTCGGGGTGACGCTCTACGGGCTCGGTCATCCGCACCAGGGGATCGTGCACATCATCGGGCCCGAAACGGGCTTCACCCTCCCCGGAACGACGCTCGTCTGCGGGGACTCCCATACGGCGACCCACGGCGCCTTCGGGGCGCTCGCCTTCGGGATCGGGACGTCCGAAGTCGAACACGTTCTCGCGACGCAGACCCTGAAGCAGGGAAAGCTGAAGACCATGAACGTGAAGACGGTCGGCAAACTCCCCAAGGGCCTCACCGCCAAGGACCTGATCCTCGCGATCGCCGGAAAGCTCACGACCGCGGGCGGCACGGGCTACGCGATGGAATTCACGGGCGAAGCCGTGCGCGATCTTTCGATGGAAGGCCGCATGACGCTCTCCAACATGGCGATTGAAGTGGGCGCGAAGGCGGGCATGATCGCCCCCGACGAAACCACCTTCGCCTACCTCAAGGGCCGCACGTTCTCGCCCAAGGGGAAGGACTGGGACGAAGCCGTCGAATACTGGAAGACGCTGCGCACGGACGAGGACGCCGTCTACGACAAGACGGTCGAAATCGACGTCTCGAACCTCGCCCCGCAGGTGACCTGGGGGACGAACCCAGGCCAGGTGATGGGCGTCGACGAACGCGTCCCCGTCCCCGCCGACATGACGGATCCCGTCGAGCGCGCGGGCGCCGAAGCGGCGCTTCGCTACACGGAATTGAAGGCGGGCGAGCCGATTCTCGGCACCCCCATCGACACGGTCTTCATCGGCTCCTGCACGAACGGGCGCATCGAAGACTTCCGCGCGGCGGCCGAAATCGTTCGGGGCCGCAAGGTCGCACCGGGCGTGCGGGCGCTTGCCGTCCCCGGGAGCGGCGAAGTGAAGCGCCTCGCCGAAGAGGAGGGCTTGGACAAGGTCTTCAGGGACGCGGGCTTTGAGTGGCGGCTTCCTGGTTGCTCCATGTGCCTCGCGATGAACGACGACAAGGCGGAACCGGGTTCCCGCGTCGCGTCGACTTCGAACCGCAACTTCGTGGGCCGTCAGGGTCGCGCGAGCCGCACGCACCTCATGAGCTCCGCCATGGCGGCCGCGGCCGCCGTCACGGGCGCGATCGCCGACGTCCGCACCTTCTTGGGAGAAAACTGATGGAAGCGCTCAAGACCCACACCGGCATTGCGGCCCCCTTCGACGCCGCGAACGTCGACACGGACCAGATCATTCCGAAGCAGTTCCTCCTTGCGGTCGACCGCAAGGGCTTCGGCAAGCACCTCTTTCACGAACGCCGCTACCTCGACGCCGCGGAAACGACGGAGAATCCCGATTTCGTGCTCAATCGGGAACCCTATCGCAAGAGCTCGATCCTCGTTGCGCGAAGCAACTTCGGAAACGGCTCGAGCCGCGAACACGCTCCCTGGGCGCTCCTCGACTGGGGCGTGCGGGTCGTGATCTGCGAGAGCTTCGGGGACATCTTCAAGAACAATGCGCTTGGCAACGGCCTCCTCACGGTGGAATTGCCCGAGGCGCAGATCTCGGAAATCTTCGACGCGCTCTACGCGAATCCGGGCATGACGGTCACGGTGTCGCTCGAAACCATGACGGTCGAGGCGGCCGGAAAGACCTATCCCTTCACGCTCGACCCCTTCCGCCGCCGCTGCATCATGGAGGGACTCGACGCGATTTCGCTCACCCTCGAGCACGAGGACGAAATCGCCGCCTTCGAAGCGAAGCGCCCCGTCTGGGCCAACCGCAACGAGTAAAGCCGAAAACGGGAGGGCCCCCGAGAAAGAGCGCTCCCGCAACATTCGACAAAACGAACCCCGAGAGGATTGGATTCCTGCTCGGGGTCTTTATTGCCCGTCCTCAATCAAACGAGATGGGTACGGTAGAACTTTTCGATTTCGTCGAACGGAATCACGTCCTTCTTGTCGTAGAGGTCCGTGTGCACGGCGCCCGGGACGAGAAGGAGACGCTTGTTGTCACCCTTGAGTTTGGGGAAGACGTCCTTCGAGAAGTAGCAGGAATGGGCCTTTTCGCCGTGAACGAGCATCACGGCGCTTCGGATTTCGTCGGGACGGCCGAGGAGATTTTCCATCGCAAACGAAATCGAAGACGTCACGTTCCAGCCGGCGTTCGAATTGAGCGAGCGCGGATGATAGCCGCGTTCCGTCTTGTAGTAGTCGAAATAGTCCTTCACGAACCAGGGCGCGTCGTCGGGAAGCTTGTCGGGAACGCCGCCCGCGCGCGCGGGCTTGCCCGCCTTGGCGTCGGCGGTGCGCTGGGCGTTCAACTTCACCATCATTTCGTGGCGCGCGTTCGCGTCCATCGAGTCGAAGTAGCCCTGTCCGGTCACGCGGCACATGTCGTACATGGTCGAGGCGACCGTAGCCTTGATGCGCGTGTCGAGCATCGCGGAGCGAAGCGAGAGGCCGCCCCAGCCGCAGATCCCGCAGATGCCGATTTTCTCGGGATCGACGTCGTCGCGAAGCGAAAGATAGTCGACGGCCGCGGAGAAGTCTTCCGCGTTGATGTCGGGCGACGCGACGTTGCGCGCGACGCCGCCGCTCTCGCCCGTAAACGAGGGGTCAAAGGCGACGGTGACGAACCCGCGGATCGCGAGTTCCTGAGCGTAGAGGCCCGAAGCCTGTTCCTTCACGGCGCCGAACGGCCCCGAGACGGCGATCGCCGGAAGTTTTCCCGTGAGGTTCTTCGCACGATAGAGGTCGGCGGCGAGTTCAATGCCGAAGCGGTTCGTAAAGCGCACCTTCTCGTGCGCGACGCGGTCGTCGAGCGCAAAGGTCTTGTCCCATTCGGTGTTGGCGGCCTGGACGGCCGGAGCGGAAACGGTCATGAGCGTAGCTCCCAAAACGGTGGTTCCCAAAAACGTTCTTCTCTGCATGTCGGTCTCCCTGACAACGGAGCGGATGCAAGACGGCATCCCGTCAAATTGCATGCTACGACGCAAGGGGGCAACGTCGCGAATGGCATTTCTTGCTAACATGATATTCCCGTAAGGAATGGCATTTCTCTCCTCATCCATCATCCCTCATTGGAGCCCAAAGACATGCAAGGCATGGACCTCACGACGCTTCGCTACTTCGTGGAAATCGCCCGCGAAGAGAACATGACGCGGGCGGCCAACCGCCTGCACGTCTCGCAGTCCGCCCTCTCAAAGCGCCTCGCCGCTCTAGAGGAACGGCTTGACACGAAGCTCTTTCGCCGCCGGAGCTTCTCGATCGAACTTACGGACGAAGGACGCCGCCTCGAGGAGCGCGCGCAGGAACTCCTGCAGCTCCACGACAAGATCGAGTCGGAATTCCGCGATCTGCACGAACCTATGGGCGGCACGCTCGCCTTCGGGATGGCCGAGGCGCACTCCGTGCAGCTCGTCGCGAAAGCCGTGCGGCGCCTCAAGGAAACGGCCCCCAAGCTTCTCTGCCGCATCGAGAGCGGGGACACGGCGCTCGTCACGATGCTCCTCGAAAAGGGCATCCTCGACTTCGGGCTCGTCGTGGAGGAGCCTGACCGAGGGAAGTTCGAGGCGATCGAACTCCCCGTCTCGGACCGCTGGGTGCTGATTCTCCCCAAGGACCATCCCCTCACGAAGAAGACCGCCCTCACCTTCGAAGACCTCAGGGGGCTTCCCCTCTTTTGCTCGGTGCAGGGCTGGCGGGGCGACATCGAACGGTGGTCGGGCGGACGAACGTCCGAACTGTCGCTTGAGAGCCACGTGACGCTCCCGACGAACGGCGCGCTCTTCGTGCGCGAAGGCCTCGGCTTTCTGCTCTCCTTCGAGGGGCTCGTCGACACCGGGGAGACAAGCCCCCTCACCTGCCGACCTCTCGACCCGCCGCTGACGGCGCGCTCCTATCTGATCCGGCGCAAGAACGCGACGGTGACGCCGATTGCCGAGCGCTTTCTCGCGGTCTTGCGCGAACTCGTCTCCCCAAGAGAAAGTCGAAGGTGACCGAGAACGGAAAACGAAGATTTGAATTCCCGTACGGGAATGTAAAGCGCTGCCCATGACGCTGCCCATGAGAAACGGGCGAAGGCCCGCCGGCATTGCGCCGTGAACCTTCGCCCGTCCTGTCAGCCTTCGGTACGTTGAGATCAGTGCTTTTCGGCGTAAGCCCTCGCCGCGGCGCCCGCGATGGCGCCCGAACTCAGAGCCGTCGCGTTGTGAGCGCCGAGACCGGTGTTGGTGATGCAGTTGCCGATGGCGCCGCCCGCCCCGAAGAGACCTTCGACGCGCGGACCGTTCGGACCCATGAGGATCGTGGTGTCGTCGTCCGCGTAAGCCGTGGTGTTCGCGATCGTGTTGACCGCGGCGATCCGGACCGCGTAGAACGGGGCCTTCAGAACCGGACGCATTTCGTTCTTGGGAACGGCAAAGAGCGTGTCGCCGCCCTTTTCGAAGTCGGCGTTGTACTGCGCGATCGTTTCCTCAAATGCCTTGACGTCGCGGATGCCCGCGGCCTCGGCCAGACCTTCGAGCGTGTCGGCGCGCTTCGCAAGGCCCGAACCCGCGAGGTGTTCGTAATGCTTCACGGCTTCGTGGGTCGAATCGAAGATCATCCAGGCGCGCTTTTCGGGCTGCTTCATGAGGGCCGCCACGGAGCGTCCCGTCGCCGGCACGTTTTCGATTTCGGGCATGTCGGCGCCCGCCTTGAGACCCCAGCTCGGACCGTGGCCGCCTTCGGACATGAAGCGCTTCCCGTCGAGGTTCACCCAGGGCATAAAGAGCTTCTGATAGATCTCGCTCTCGGCCCCGTCGATCCCGAGGACGGAATCGTAGCCGAGCATCGTGGACGAACCTGGATTCATCGCGACCTTGCCGCCCTCCTTCAGGACCCACTTGGGCGCAAAGGACGTGACGCCCGCACCGCCCGTGCGGATGACGCCTTCAAGGTTCGGATAAAAGAGCTTCACGGATTCGGCGTCGAGACCCGAATAGCCCGTCGCGAGCACGACGGCCTTCGCGCGGATGCGATAGGTCGAGCGGCCGTCCGCCACGGATACCGTTTCGATGCCGCTTGCGCCGCGCACAAGGTCCGTGGCGCTCGTCATGAGACGCACGTCGACGCCCGCCTTCTTAACGAGGTCGGAGAGGCCTTCGGCCATCCAGGGCGAACCCGACGTCGTGTCGTAGCCCTTGTCCTGACTGCGGTAGCCGTCGCGCATGTCGCTCGTACGGGCGACCGTGTAGTGGAGGATGCCGTCCTGGAAGTACGGCGAATTCGTGGCGCCGCGCGTGGCGTCCTCGGGCACGATGCGGAAACCCTGAGCGACGAGGCTGTTGAGAAGCGGCCCCACTTCGTCCACGGCGCGCACGGCGAGCTCGTCGTTCACCATCGCGGCGACTTCCGGAGTCTTCGCGGCCTTGGTCGCGGCGACGACTTCCTTCCCGGTCATGGTGAGGCCCGTGCGTTCGTTCAGAGGCGTGCCCGAATAGGCGGCGACGTAGCCGCCGCAGATCGCGAGGTCGCCCCCGAGATAGCCCTTCGTTTCGAGGAGCACGACCTTGAGCCCGTTGGGTTTGCCGGCTTCGAGCCGATCGGTGGTCTTCGCGGCGAGGGCCGCGGCCATGCCGGCCGCACCGCCGCCGATCACGACGACGTCGGCCGTTTCTTCCTCGCGGCTCACCTTCACAGGCGCCGATTGCTTGACGAGCAGCGACGCGGTGTCGACGCCCGCCTGACGAAGCGCGTCGGAGACGGCGCCGACGAGTCCGCGGCTCGAAAGCGTCGCACCCGTCAGAGCGTCGACGGCGAGCGTCTGGCCGTCTTCGATGTTCTTTTCCACGAACGCGAAGGCCGAGTCGCTCACGTAGGGCGTGTCGCCCGAAGTGATCTTTTCGATCGTGAAGCGGCCCTTTTCGTCCACCTTCACGGTGGCGTGCACGCGGCTCTTTGCGCCCTGGGCGGACCCGACGTAGGTGCCGGCCTTGACGGGCGACTTCGCGGCCGCGGCGACGAGCCCCGCCTTCGCAAAGGCGGCCTGCGCGGCGGCCTTCACCGCGGCGCTCGTGATCGAAGCGCCCGAAACACCGTCGACGTCGGCGGACTGCGCTTCGAGAATGCGCTTTTCCATGGTCGCGCCGATGTCGCGCCCGTAGCCCGGAGTTTCGTTCGCGACGTTCACCTGCACGGCCGAGACGCGTCCGTTCGCAACGGTGATCCCGACCGAAACCGGGCCCATGCCCTGGGCTTCGCCCGTAAAACTGCCGTCCGCGGCCGCAACGTTTCCCGCGGCAAGCGTCATCGCCGCGCCGAGCACGGCGAGACCGAGCGACTTCCTCACATAGATGCCTTTTTGTTGGCGAGTCTCCGTAACCTTCGACATAACGTTTTCCTTTCGATTGCTTTTCATGTTCTTGTATCGGACGATCCGTCGGACGCCGCATGCCGCAAAACCGCGACCTGAACAACGCCCGAAGCATCCTTTCGAAAAGAAGCGTATTCCCGCGCCGTGAAAATTGCCAATGACGAATATCTATGCGGATTCATGCAATTTGTACATGTCTCGCAAGAATTCGAAAGAACGCCGCCGCAAAGAAAAACGCCCCGAAGCGGAAGGCTGCGGAGCGTTGGAAAATCAACGGGGACGCGGAACGTCCCCGAAGCATCGAAAATCAGTCGAGACTGCGGCCGAAGGCGTCGGCCTTGAGGATCGCGGCGCGGAAGCTTTCGGGCGTCACCGTCACGCCTTCGGGGACGCAGGTCCATTCGCGAAGCGTGCGGGCGCGCTCGATGACGGGGTCGAGATCGGCTTCGGTCATGTCGAGGTCGGCGAGCTTTACGGGGAGGCCCAGAGACTTGTTGAAGCGGGCAAGGCGTTCAAGCCCTTCGTCGTTGCCGTCGAAGGCCATGAGAACGAGGCAGCCGAAGCTCACGGTCTCGCCGTGGAGGTGCTTGTGCCCGGCGGGGAGCACCATGGTCGAATTGTAGAAGCAGTGCGCGAGAGACGAATTGAAGTAGTGCGCGTGTTCCGTTGTGAGAAGGTTCGATGCGATCCCGGTCGAAATGATGATGTCGAGCACCGTTTCCGAGAAAGCTTCCGTGACGCGTCCCGCGCGGAAATCGTCGAGCGCCGCCTTGCCGTAACGAAGAAGCGGCCCTTCGCAGATCGCGGCGACCTGAACGCCCAGCATCGGGGTATGTGCGAGCGCCTTGCCGCGCGAAGAGAAAGCGGATTCGCACTCCTTTGAAAGGGCATCGCCGATCCCCGCCCAGAAGAGCTCTTCCGGACTGTCGAGAACGACCGTCGTGTCGATGAAGCAGTGATTCGGGCAGCGCTTCGTGAAGTGATAGCCGTCAAGCGCCCCGTCCTCCTTGTAGAGAACCGCGATCGCCGAGACCGGAGCGCAGTTGGATGCGAGCGTCGGACAGGTGAAGAAGGGCTTGTCCATGAGGTCCGCCGCCGTCTTCACGGTGTCGACGGCGCGGCCGCCGCCCACGCCGAAAATCATGTCGGCCTGCGCCACCGCGGGGTTCGTGCGGATTTTCTCCACGTTTGCGCGCGTCGCGTCCTTCCCGTAGACCTCCACGCAGGTGACGGCGAGTCCCGCCTTTTCGAGCGCGGGCAAAAGACGGGGCGAGGCCTTCTTCAGGGCCGTTTCGCCGCCCACGACGGCAACAGTCTTGCCGTAGAACTTCGTGACGAACCCGATTTCCTCATAGGCGTCGGGACCGACGCTGTAGGAAGGGAGAAATGTAGTGGACATGACGGTCTCCTCCTTATGCAAAAGACGAAATACCATTCTACGCAGACCGTTTCGATCGGGCTTCGCTGAGCGGAAAATATCCGCTCGCCCTTTGCCGCATTCCGAACCCGCTACGCTGAAAGCCCTATGCTTTCCCGTCGAAGAGTCTTCCCCAAAACGGAAAACGCCCCGAACGTCGTGTCCGAGGCGTTGCCGCCCGCCCCTTTCGGCGGGCGGGCGTTCGGGAAGCAATCAGATCCAGCCCTTCTTGCGGAAGTCCTTCAGAACCTTGACGAAGGCCTTCATTTCGCCCGGCGTCCCGAGCGTGAGGCGGTTCCAGTCGTCGTAGGGCGGGAAGGCGCGGCCCACCATGATGTGGGCTTCGGCCATCTTGGCCTTGTAGTCGACGCCCTTCTTCGTCTTATGGAAGATGAAGTTCGCCTGGCTCGGGAGGTATTCGATGCCGAGTTCGTCGAGAGCGTCGGTGACGATCTTCTTCGAGAGCTTCGTCGCTTCGAGCGAGAGCGCAAGATAGGTCTTGTCGGCGAGTGTTGCGCTCGCGGCGGCGGCCCCCATGGCGTTCGTGTTGTCGATCGAAGCGAAGGCGTCGACCGCCTTGGCGGTCACGGCCGTGCCGATGCCGTAGCCGATGCGAAGACCCGCAAGAGCGTAGAGCTTCGAGAAGGTGCGCGAGACGATGAGGTTGTCGAGGCCCTTCTTGACGAGCTCGATGCCGGAGACGAACTTCGGATCGTCCACGTACTCGCCGTAGGCTTCGTCGACGAGGAAGAAGACGTTCGCCTTCTTGGCGGCCGCTTCTTCGACCCAGGCGTTGAATTCGGTCGCGGGCGAAACGACGCCCGTCGGATTGTTCGGGTTGCAGAAGTAGACGACCGTGAGACCGTCGAAGGCTTCGGCCTTGGCCTTGAGCGCGGCAACGTCGGCCTGAAGGGTCTTTTCCTTGAGCGGAACCGGCACGTAGGCTACGCCCGCAGCTTCTGTGTAGGCCTGTGCGACGCCGAAGGTGGGATCGGGCGCGATCACCTGCACCTTTTGCCCCGCCTTGGCGGCCTTGTGGAACTGCGCTTCGAGCGCCGCCTGGATCGTCTCGGAAGAACCGTTGCCGAGCGTGACGTTTTCGGACTTGAGCCCGTAATGCGCCCCGATGTCGGCGATCAGCTTCGAGCGCACGGCGTCGGGATAACGGAAGGCCGTCGCCATCTGCTCTTGAATGGCGTTCTGCGCGGACTTCGCGAGCCCCAGGCTGTTTTCATTGAAGTTGAGGAGGATCGGCTCTTCGGCCGTGGGCGTCACTTCCTTCGTGGCGGACGCCGGCACGGCGGCAAAGACGGAGGGCGAGAGCGTGAGGCCCGCGAGGGCGCCGGAACCGGCGAGGAAGAAAGCGCGGCGATTGAGCATGGTGAATTCCTTGGTTCGAGTCATCAGTGGGGTGACGCGGTCCTTTTTCGCCGCGCCCGATGACTCCAACATATCGGAAGTCGAACCCTCTCGCCTAAGGCGTTTTCTCTACCCGATTCCCATTCTCTCATAGGGAGGAAAGAAAATTTCCAATGGTCAAAAGTAAGGCGGTTAACGGTCGACAAAAGGTCGATCAAAGCGCGTCATTTGGTTCCCGTACGGGAGCCCGCGTCGCCCAAACGAACTTCACGAAGGGAGGCTTTCCACGCAGTTTCTGAGCGCTCTTTCGGTCCGTTCCGAGAAGCGCAACGGCGAGCACTTCACCGCCGACCCGAAGGACGGGAAGATAGGGACGGTCGAAGGCGGGCACCCCTTTCTCGGCCCAGAGGTCCTTCAGAAGCCGTCCCGGACCGTCGGCCGTTCGGTGCAACCGATCTCCGCCACGGCGCGGTCCGACGGTAACGCCCGATGCGACGAGGTCGGCGAGCGACACGGCGTCCGGATCGTTTTCCTTCGTTTCCTCGAGCACCAGGGAAAGATGGTTGTCGGGGCCGGTCCAAACGACGCCCAAGGAGAGTTCGAGAGGCGTTTCCTTGAGTTCGGTCCGGTGCTCGGGCCGCACGAAGAGTCTTCCCCGGTGAAGGTGCACCGCGCGGTCATCAAAGACACGCAGACACTCGACCGTCATCTTCCGGGAAATCAGCGTCTCCCACTCGTCCGTAAGAAGGCTCGAAGCCGTCACGCCGAAGGTTGTCGAGAGCCACCGGCGCAGGGCGTTCTTTCGTCTTGCCGGCGTGAGGTCCGTCAAGTCGAGCGAACCGTCTTCGCAACGGGCGAAGGCGATGTCCTCATCCGCCCTTTCCGCGAGGATTTCGGCCGCTTCCCCGCACCAGCGGACGCTGCGGGCGGCCGGCGCCTCGGCATGGGGAAAGGCTTCCTTCAGAACGGGCAGGACGCGGTTTCGCATGCGGTTGCGGTAATAGCGGTCGTCGGCGTTGCTCTCGTCCTCCACCCACGGGAGGTTCGACTCGGTGACAAAGCGCGTAACGTCCTCTCGGGAAAGAGAAAGGAAGGGACGTCCGAGAAGCAGATCGGGCGCGCCCCAGCGCTCCAACGTGGAGAGCGTCGGCATGGCGGCGAGCCCGTCGACGCCCGCGCCGCGCACCCACTGCAGAAGGAAGGTCTCGAGCAGATCGTCCCGATGGTGCGCCGTAAGGAGTATCTGCGCCCCGCTGCGCCGCATCGCCTCGATCAAGGCTTCGTAACGCGCCCGGCGAGCGGCCGCCTCAATCCCCTCTCTTTTTGCGTCGACCGTGACGTGCAGTACCTCCACGGGAACGTTGAAACGCTCACCGAGATGAAGAGCAAAGTCGCTCCACTTGGTCGCATGGGGACTCAGCCCGTGATGCACATGCAGACCCAGGACGCGGACCTCGCGTTCGGCATGCGAGCGCACCCAGCCTGCGAGCGCCGCGAATAACGCCACGGAGTCCCGTCCGCCCGACAGTCCCACGGCCACGACGGGGGCGGCGGAAAGGCGCGGGTTGGAAAAGAAGGCGTCGAGTGCGTCGATGTGGTTCGTCATGAGGTGGCGGAAGAAAGAACGATGGTGCAGGTACGATAGCACGTCAGCGAGACAAGCTTTTCTCCGTTTTCACTTTCGTCATTGGAGCAAATAGATTTGGGCTATTTCCCAAAACTGGTAGGTTTTGCTGTCTCGCTATCAGTCAAACAGTATCCATAGCCATCGCTTAGGGATAGGATTGAGCAATTCCTTGCTCGTCCCCAGATGCGGAATTCCGGAAGGATCAGTACGACTCTTCCGTCGTTGGACGGAAATGCTCTGCCCGTCCAAATGCCGGGATGCTTCCCTTTTTGAACAGTCATACGCACCAAGTCTCCCAATCCGACGCCGTGCGGACGCTTCGTCCGCATGAAGTGGCAGATCGGGAAACCGAACTTGTCGGTTCTCGTCCGCTTGTACTGCCCGCGTCCCGTGCAGGACACGTTCAGCACCTTCATGCCGGGTTCGTACGACACGCCGTTGATTCGGCCTACGCAGAGCGCGTCGAACCAGTGTTCCTTCGGCACGCCGAAGCAGTGACGATTGAACTTGGTCAGAGCGCCGGAGCCGGTCCGGATCGGCAGGCCTGTCGCACGCAGGGCTTCGAAAAGCGCCCACCGGGTGGCGTTGACCGATGCGGCGTCTCTCAATGGTGTCTTGAGCCGCTTTCGAATGCGGGCCAGAAGCTCGGGCTTCCCTTTGAGGAATTCCTCAATAGGCCTGGCCCCCTTCTTTTGGTTGCATTCGACGCACGCGATCGCCAGATTAGAAAGACGGTTGGAACCGCCTCTCGCCTTCGGAACGATGTGCTCCACGTTGAGCGGCACACCGCTCTTTGCGCAGTAGACGCACCTGCGTCCGAACTTCTCCAGGAGGTACTCCTTGAGTTCATAGCCGGCAAGTTCGCCCTGCTGATACTCGACGCCGGAGATCTCCGGGTTCTGCATCCTCTGCGTGTCAAACTTCACGAGTTCCTGAGCAATCCCGCTCACGGGCGCAAGCCTGCGAAGACGGTTGACCCAGGAGAGCGTCGTGTCGACGCGGTGTTGAAGAGAAGGCGGCAGCCATCCCTTCGGTTTGCTTCGATTCAGGAACCGGGGAGCGCGATAGCGGAGATTGCGGCTCCTGCGGCCGCGCCGCAACTGACGCCGAGACGTCAGGGCGTCTCGGATCGCGGCTCCGCGGTGCTTGAGATTGATGAAGTAGAGCGCGTGATGCGTTTCTTCCTCATCCTCCCGAACGACCGCGATGCCGGTCTCCTTCGAGCCCGGATCGACCTTCACGATGATCGGCTGTACGACCGAGTCGGCAAGCGACCGGTCGACGATGCGGATCGTGAAGGGTTGCAGTTTGTGTACGC
>OOBV01000558.1_pt1 | contig 33644 bp, 29 predicted proteins | sample 1671731 | NCBI WGS metagenome assembly OOBV01 (sample SAMN06348186, study PRJEB24527) | human gut metagenome | biome: human gut; feature: ankylosing spondylitis patient; material: feces | host: Homo sapiens | place: China | collected 2015-10
TTATACCCTGCCAAGGGCTACGGGGATTTGATAGCATTTCTTTACTAACTTTCCATTTACATTAATGGAACGTAAAGGAATCTCCATCTTCGATAATACAGATCATGGTCTTGCCGGTATTGAGGATGATCTCGTCCCCGTTGTCATCGTAATATCTGGTGGCACTGTAATCGGAAGTCTTCTCCCAATTCACATGTATTCCTCTGCCATTGGTGAAAAACCAGCCGTCCCGGGTGGTGTCATGACACTGAAAAGCCAGATACCCCTCGCCCAGTTCCTCGTGAAACGTATTCTGTACCAGAATATTTTTGAAAGTCAGCTGCTCTCCGGTGGCGGCATCTATATGAGGGCCGTCTGTGCTGCCGGACAGATGCTGGGAACGGTAATAGAGGCCGTCATCCTCGTTAAATTCAAAATAACACCTTGTCAGCGGATAACACCCGGACATATCGATATAGGTGGCATCCTTTGCTTTGGCACCATACTGCCCAAGGGTGTTCGGTTCCGCCTTGGTGGCAAACCTGAAATGATTCTCATCGCTGAGTCCGCGGTATCCCAGACTGTAGCCCTTTTTCTCGATCACCTTTTGCAGCCCTTCACCGGAAGCATAAGCATTGTGGGGCTTGTTGCGGTCGGTAGTACGGAAAAAGGCAGCCTCATCACTGCCGGAGGTACCGTCTACATCCTGAGTATCCGGCTGCGCCAGCAGCTCATTGATGAAAAACGGACCGCCGAAATGTACGATAAAAGCATCCCATTCGAATGCCCAGTAAGCATAATAATCACGAAGACTGCGTATATTGCCGATCTTGTCCAGATTCTGCCAGTCTTCGTAGATTGCCATCATCCGGGTCATACGGTTCTCTACATTCGCCTCATAAATAATAGAAGCATCGGACAGACTGTATTGTGGGATCGCAGAGGCCTCATTAGGAATCATTACGGCAATGGGGCGTGTGGCAGCCACATCGGCATCCACCCATTCGTTTGTAAGACGGCTGCGGACCATGCCCTCAGCGGGAGGAGTGGAATCATCCTCTACAACGATCGTTACGGGATCCGGAAGCTTTTCCCCGGAAGAAACCGTGGAGGAATCCGGGCTGTTATCCGGGAGGATCGGACGGACCAGGGAATCGGAGTTACCCGTCTGTCCACATCCGGTAAGCATCATGGAGACAGTCAGCAGAAGAGGCACCGCAGTCTGCAGAAACTGCCGTCGAAATTTATATTTACACATATAATCACACCTCGATCGGTTATCAGAGTAAGAAGCTGTAAATGACCACGCCGCATAAAATGCCTAACAGCGCACCCATCAACACCTGCAGGGGAGTATGTCCAACGAATTCCTTTAATTTATCATGGGCGGAAATCTCACTGCGGCCCATATCTTCGAAGACCTTCAGCATTTCGTTCAATACCTGTGCCTGAATACCGGTCTCTCTGCGTACTCCCATAGCATCATACATTACAATGATCGCCAGGATCAGGGAAATGGCAAATTCAAAGCTTCCCGCACCGTATTCGTAGCAGACCGCTGTTACCAGGGCACATACGGTAGCAGAGTGAGAACTGGGCATACCGCCGCTGCCGACCAGGCGCTCCGCAACGAATTTCTTGGAGACAATCAAATGGATCAGCGTCTTCAGAACCTGTGCCACCAGCCAGCCGAAGGCTGCAGTCAGGAAAATGGTATTGCTGAAAAACTGTTCAAAAAAAGTCATAAATAACCTCGTTTCCTATATGCTGTAGTTTGCAGAACAGACATATATAAATCCAGTATAATCCAAAAAGCGGAAAAAGTACAGTGTTGACCTTGAAATGATGCATCGAAGGATAGTATAATATAACTGTTACCTGTCGCACAGTGGCGCAGATAAGCCTGAAAAAGCGACAGGAAAACATAAGGAGATTACAAAATGAGCTTATTGAGCGTGATCGTTCCCTGCTATAATGAAGAAGAAAGCGTTGCCCTGTTTTATCAGGAATTGACGAAAAATGACCCCTTTTTCAAGGAAAAGGAAATAGAACTGGAGCTTCTCTATATTGATGACGGTTCCAAAGACGGCACTGTGAGAGAAGTGAAAAAGCTGATCGAACAGGATTCCCGTGTGCATATTGTCTCTTTCTCCAGAAATTTCGGAAAGGAAGCGGCGATGTTTGCCGGACTGGAAAAGTCGAAGGGCGATTACGTGGTTATGATGGATGTGGATCTGCAGGATCCGCCTTCCTTGCTGCCGGAGATGTTTGAATGGATCTGGCAGGGGTATGATTCTGTAGCGACCCGCCGCGTGACCCGCAAGGGCGAACCGCCGATCCGCAGCTTTTTTGCCAGAAGATTTTACCATCTGATGAAGAAGATTTCCCAGACGGAAATGATGGACGGAGCGAGAGATTATCGCCTGATGACCAGACAGATGGTGGATGCCATCCTGTCCATGCGGGAATATAATCGTTTTACCAAGGGAATCTTCGGCTGGGTCGGTTTTAAGACCAAATGGCTGGAATATGAGAATGTAGAGCGCGCCAAGGGCGAGACCAAGTGGAATTTCTGGAAGCTCCTGGTATATTCCCTTGACGGTATCACCGCATTTTCCACGGCACCGCTTTTGATCGCTTCCTTTGTGGGCGTGCTGTTCTGCATCATTGCCTTTTTGATGATCATATTTATCATCGTGCGGAAGCTGATCTTCGGAGATCCGGTGTCCGGCTGGCCTTCTCTGGTGTGCATCATCCTGATGACCAGCGGCGTACAGTTTTTCTGCACGGGTATTCTGGGGCAGTATCTGGCAAAGGCATACATGGAAGTAAAACGCCGTCCGATTTACCTGGTAAAAGAGGAAATTTAAGAAAAACAGCATAAATATCCGTTTTTTATGTACGTAAAAATGTTACAAAATATGGGTAAAATGTAACATTTTTAGTTTCTTAACTATATTTTAACGGAAAAATGTCTTTTCAAATATCGACAGCTATGATATGATTTCTCTATCAGTCACTGCAGAGGAGCAATACTCGACAAGTAAAAAGGGGGACTTGTTTTGGATATTGTTGCAGTAAAAGATTCAGAGTTAGAGAGATATGTAACCAAAATCATGTTGGAGATAGGGGTGCCGGCGCATTTGAAGGGTTATCACTATTTGCGTGATGCAATCATTTTGTCAGGGAAAGACATGGAGGTAGTAAGCAGCGTTACAAAGCTGTTATATCCCACCATCGCGAAACATTTCAAGACCACAGATCAGAAAGTGGAACGCGCGATCAGGAATGCCATTGAAGTGTCCTGGTCCAGAGGAAATGTGGAGACATTCGAAAAGATTTTTGGCTATTCTGTAGCCTCCGGAAGGACAAGACCTACGAACAGCGAGTACATCGCACGTATCGCCGACAACATCCGACTGGATTATAAGGCTATGTAACATATTAATTTTAATTATTTGGAACAGGGAGAGTTTGTTAATTAAGCAGATGCAGTATTCTCCTCTGCAGACTGAGAAAGACCGCGTATCGGAATGGGGAAGTTTCCGGTACGCGGTTTTTTGTTGTATGGAAATGCTGTTATATTTGTCAAGTCCATATAAATATGGTAAGATGTACAAAAGCCCGTGTAAGAAAAAGGCGGGTATGGGAGATGAAATGACTTTTCGGACATCGGATATTTTGATCGGGGGGAGCCTGATCATTATCGGGCTGACAGAGATCGCCCATTTGGCAGGCTGCCTGTTAGGGTGGTCTTTTTTGACTGTAACGGATCTGCTGCTGGCAGAGGTGGGAATCGTTCTGCTGGCGGCGATATTATTGTCTGTAATATCCAGACAGACACGAAAACGGGCCACAGCCGGTAAAAATGATCCGGTTGCGGATCAAAACAGCGGGACAGACACGGCAAAGGAAAAAAGCACACAGATTCTCACAGGCATCCTGGCATTTCTGATCCTGCTGCAGATCCTGCGGATACTGACGGGGAACCGCATGTGGCTGACCGGAGATATGACGGTGGAGACCGTGAACACATTTCTCAGGGAAAATGCTGTTTATACCGTGAATCCTCTCACGGGGACGGCATATTCGATGGGGATGTCCTTACGGCTGAAAATATTGTGCCTGCCCACTCTGTACGGGGCCATCAGCCGTTTTACGGGTATGGCACCCGTAGACGTGGTGTATCGTCTGATCCCCTGCATTACGCTGCTGTTGTCTTATGTAGCTTACGGAAGCCTGGGGAAAGCACTTTTTCCGGAAAATTCTGTGAAAAGACGGACGTTTTTGCTGATCGTGGGAATACTGTTCAGTACAGGGGCCTATATGCCCGGAGTGGATGGATTTGATGTGTTTTACGGAGGATTCCGCGGTGTGACGATCCGGGCGGCGGTGTTGCTTCCGTATCTGCTGTCCTGTCTGATGGACAGAAAATATACGGGCGTGATCCTTTGCATCCTGGCGGAGGCCTGCATAGTCTGGACCCTGTATGGCGCGGGAGTCTGCCTGCTTGTTACTGTGGCATGGCTGATGCTTGGAGCGTTGGTTTCCCAGTTCCGGAAACGATGGGAAAAACGGAAAATGACTGATGCACATGGCAGGTCAGGAGAGGAGGCTACAGAATGATGACACTTCTGCAGTCCGCCCTGACAGGCTGGACCGACTATACACAACATGGAAAATTTGCGGCACTTTTGCTGCTGGCGATCCTGTATCTGGGATTTGTCCTCTATGGTTCCGGAAAGGAAGCCAATGCATCCGGGGCGGAAAAAGCACGGAAACGGCTGTATCTTTACGGGGCACTGGTGACATTTGGCTGTATCTGTCCCGTAACGGCACTGATCCTGTTAAAATACCAGACCGCCTTTTACTCTTATGTATGGATCTGGGCGGCGGTGCCCCAGACAGCATTGATCGCATGGGCAGCAACGGACTTTCTGTGTAACTTATTAAAAGAGAAAAGCCTGCGAAACGGGATGGCTGCGCTGATCCTGCTGGGCATCCTGTTCCTGGGGGGAAACCCGGTGTCGGAATGGACCGTGGCACAGACAACGCAGATACCGGCACTGACGGGAATGCCCGGACAGCAACAGGGAACTCCCGCCAGGGAAATTCTGGAGCAGCTTTCTGTATACAATGCGGAAAAAGGAAACTCACGGGAATACAGTCTGTGGGCGCCGAAGGAGGTTATGGAGGCTGCCAGAGCCTACAGCGCTGAGATCCACCCGGTATACGGCAGAAGCATCTGGGATGCATCGCTGGGCAGCTACTCCTATGATACCTATGAGACCTGGCAGGAAGATATGTATCTGTGGATGAGCCACCTGGAGACTACCGGGGAGACGGAATATCTGCGGACAGATGAAAATACCACGACAGAAGCCGGTGGCAGGAAAATAGATTTTGCTGCGTGCCTTGACAGCGCCGGGAAGGCCGGTATAGACTACATTTTATTGCCGGAGGACTTGTCGGAGGATGTACAGAAGGAATTGCAAGAGGCTGCGGACGGCAGACTGCGGTCCTTTGGCGGATATTTCCTGATCGTGATGTAAGTAGGCATCTTGCGGAAAGATAGGGAAAACTATAACGATTTGTAAGAATTAGGAACAGGAAAGCAAAATGGAACAGGAACTGATCAGTATTGTGGTGCCGGTGTACCGGGCAGAACGTTATATAGAAGAAACGATGGACTGCGTCCGGGCACAGACGTATCCACACTGGGAACTGCTGCTGGTGGAGGATTGCGGCCCGGACCGCAGCAGGGAGATCATAGAACAATATATTCAGAGAACCGGAGATACGAGAATCCGCATGCTGACTTACTCTGCGAATCTGGGGGCGGCGAGAGCACGTAATCTGGGAGTCAACGAAGCAAAAGGCCGGTATCTGGCCTATCTGGATGCAGATGACCTGTGGACACCGGACAAGCTGGAAAAAGAGCTGGCCTTTCTGAAAGAGAAACAGGCAGCCTTTGTGTTTACCGGCTATGAATTCGCCGATGAGAATGGCAAGGGCACCGGAAAGATTGTCCGTGTGCCGGCCACGATTACTTATAAAGAAGCTTTGAAAAATACCACAATCTTTACCAGTACCGTGATGTTCGATATGGAACAGCTGTCGAAAGAACAACTGCAGATGCCCCAGATCAAGAGTGAGGACACTGCCCTGTGGTGGAGAATACTGCGGGAGGGTTATGTAGCTTGTGGTTTGGATCAAAATTTGGTAAAATATCGGAGAGCAGGGAAATCCCTGTCATCGAATAAGCTGGAAGCTTTGCGGAGGATCTGGAATCTGTACCGTAAGGCGGAAGGCATGTCAGTGCCGAACAGTGCCTGGCATTTCTGCTTCTGGGCGGTACGCGCCGTAAAACGCAGAGTATAGGAGGAGTTTGTTTTGAATACAAACGGTAATTATTATGAAAACCGACTGCGGAAAAGGGAATCCTTTAAGCGTCTGATCAATATAGGGTTGTCGATGATCTGCCTGTTGCTGGAGATCAGCCTGTTTGCCTACATGTGGCAGTTCCATTTCCAGTTCCAGCTGGTAGATCCCCTGCAGAAGATCTGGTATCGTGGCTTTCTGCTGGAAAACGGTATCTACAGTGCAATCCTGATTTTTTTCTCCGTGACCTACGGCGGCATGCGTCTGGGATACATGAAAAACACGGAGATCATTTTCTCCCAGGTGTTTGCAACCCTGATGGCGGATGTGCTGATCTATGCGGAACTGTGTATGATGGCCCGCAGCATTTTTCCGGCGGATATGTTCCTGTTGATGGTATTTTTACAGATCATAGCGGTGATCATCTATGCCAATATTGCCAACAAGATCTATCGTACAGCATTCCCGCCCAGGGAGCTTCTGCTGATCCACGGCGATCGTCCCATCGAATACATTGTCAACAAATTTGAAAGCCGTAAGGACAAATATAAGATCACAAAATGTGAGCACATTAAAAAAGGTACGACAGAACTGTGCCGGGAGATTCTGGACAATTACCGGAACGGTGAGATTAATGCGGTAGTAATCTGGGATATTAATGAAAAGGATCGTAATATTATACTGAAATTCTGCTATGCCCATTCCATCCGTGTCTATGTCATGCCTAAAATATCAGATGTTATTTTAGTTGGCTCCGAGGAACTGCATGTATTTGATACGCCGATCCTGCTGACCAGAGAGTACTCCCTGAGTATGGAGCAGCGGTTCATCAAGCGATCTATCGATGTGATCTGCTCGTTGATCCTGTTGGTGGTGACTTCACCGCTGATGCTTCTGACAGCGCTTGCCATCAAGCTTTATGACGGCGGTCCTGTGCTGTACAAGCAGGTACGCTGCACCATCGGACAGAGGGAATTCTATATTATGAAGTTCCGCAGTATGCGCACCGATGCCGAGAAGGACGGCGTGGCACGTCTGGCACAGAAAGGGGATAAGCGTATCACTCCCGTGGGTAAGGTGATCCGCAAATGCCGACTGGATGAACTGCCCCAGCTGATCAATATTCTGCGGGGAGATATGTCTTTCATCGGCCCCAGACCGGAGCGCCCGGAGATTATTGCACAGTACATGGAAGTCATGCCGGAGTTCGCATTCCGTATGAAGGTGAAAGCGGGACTGGCCGGTTTCGCACAGGTATACGGAAAGTACAATACTTCTCCGTATGATAAATTAAAATTGGATTTAACATATATCGAGAATTATTCTGTGTGGCTGGATCTTAAATTGATGCTTCTGACACTGAAGGTATTGTTCTGGCCGGACAGTACCGAGGGTGTGGAGAGCGAACAGGTAACGGCTTTCAAGGCAACCTACGATGGTCGTGCCGAGAAGGATGACAACTGAGAAGGCAGGAGGTAGACGCATGGAAGTAAGCTACGGAAAAGAGCCCTTCGACCTGAGACTTATGTGTCTGCGGCTATGCCGCGATCTGTGGAAAATACTGGCTGTGACAGTAGTGGGAACATTACTGTTCGGCGGCGGTTATTATGTAAAAAATGTGGTGCTGCAGCCCGATCCCGGGTATGCGGCTTCTTCCACTTATAAGGTAGAATATAAAGAGAACCCCAATGCGGCGGGTGCGTACTACATTAACGAGGCTACATGGAACACCATGATCCATACGGGAGAATTTCTGGATGGTGTGGAGAAGCATCTGCAGGAGGCTGTGGAACGGGGAGACAATGGAGCTTCGGAAGCACTGTCTCTGGGCAGAGACCAGTGGATCGCAGATCTCTCGGCAACACTTCCCTCGGATTTCAGTGTTCCGGTGACGCAGGCGGCAACTCAGGATCCGGAGATGAGTATTGCTCTGGCCCACGCAGTAGAAGATACCATGTGTGACGAATTCGCAGAGAGTATCGTGGAGATCGACCGGATCAAAGTGCTGGATCACGGAGATTTTGCAGAAGTCGTGGTACCGGATGTGCGCCCGGTGCGGGCAGTCATTCTGGCGGCGGTATTGTCTCTGTTTTTTGCAGTGGTGATCTTTTTGCTGGTGGAGATTTCGCAGGACAGCATCTGGCTGCCGGCAACACTTCGCAGACGCTACGGACTGAACAGTCTGGGAACGGTGCGCAGTGTGGGATTTGCGGAAAATCTGATGTATACGCTGGAGAAAGTGTACGATAAAAAGCAGGCAAAGGAGTCCGAAAATGCGGAAATCTGCCGTGTGGCAGTATGTGTGGCACTGCCGGAAGCGGATCCGAAGGAAGTCGTGGAGGATTTGCAGAAGCTGGCTAAGACAGATAAGACCCGGAAGGGAATACCGGTGGAATATGTAGCGGTTCCCAGTCCGCTGTTATGCCCGGAGAGTGGAGAGACACTTCGTAAGGCAGATGCATTTCTGCTGGCGGTGCCGGCCGGAGAACGGGTGGGAAAGAGACTGGAAGCGGTATTAGAGTATCTGCATACCCAGGACTGCTCTGTGGACGGAACCTTCCTGTGGAATGCGGATGAACAGCTGATCCGCAGCTATTATTTTCTGCCGGGAGCCATACAGACACAGGACACAGAATACGGAGGAGAGCAGGCATGAAGGTAGAAGTTCTGGCATCGGTAATGAATGCTTCTCTTCCGGAGACCGTACAACATATGAACCTGCAATCGGACGCGGTGATCATCAATCAGTGCGACCGGCTGGGGCAGGAGGAAATGCAGATATCTCCGGGGAACGGAAGAATCCGTTTCTGCAGTTTTCCCGATCGTGGCATCGGCAGAAGCCGCAATGAGGCCATTCTTCGGGCGGAAGGAGACATCTGCCTTTTTTCGGATGCGGATATTGTGTATGAAGATGGTTATGAGGCGGCTGTTCTTGCGGAGTTTGAACGGAATCCCCGGGCCGATATGATCATTTTCAATATTGAGGTGGAGGAAGAACGCCGCACCTACCATATTACGGAACGGAAACCGGTACGTTGGTATAATTGCGGGCGGTATGGCGCAGTCAGTTTTGCTGTACGCAGAGAGAGCCTGCTGCGATCGGGAATCACGTTTTCCCTGTTGTTTGGCGGCGGTGCAAAATACAGCAATGGAGAAGACAGCCTGTTTTTGACAGAGTTTATTAAAAAAGGCTGCCGTGTATATACCGCACCGGTGACCATCGGCAGAGAGGAAGCCGGGGAATCCACCTGGTTTCATGGCTATAATGAAAAATTTTTCCATGACAGAGGAGTACTGTATCATTATCTGTATGGATGGCTGGAATGGCCGCTGGCACTGCGGTTTTTGTATGCTCATAAGGGTACGCTGTGCACAGAGGTAAGCCTGCAGCAGGCCAGACAGTGGATGCGTGACGGCATCCGGGAGGCAGGAGGACGATAGCTTGCTTTTTGGAAAAAAGGCCATAAAGAAAGGAGGTTCCACATGGAGAAGAGCGCACTGGTGTATATCATATTGACAGCTGTTACCGTAGCATTCGGTTTTCTGGTAAAAAATCGTGACTATACGACAGAATATCTGTCCGGCAGACGCTCCTTTCGTGGGAATACCTCCGGGGATCTGATGGCGGCCGGGCCGGACAGACAGCAGGCGTGCAATGCTGTGGCGGAATTCGCCATCTTCTGTCTCCTGGCCGGGGTTTCTGCCTGCCGCATTGCTGTGGGCGGTGATTACTGGGTCTACTGGCTGAAATTTCAGCTGATCGATCAGGGAAGGCATGTCTCCTACGAAACCGGTTTTGTGTATCTGGTGAAATTTTTCCATCTGATTTTCGGAGAGGGATCTTATCTTCCGATCTTTGGCTTCTTTTCCCTGATTACAGTCTTCTTTTTCCTGAAGGCACTGCATGATCAGGCGGACTGGTATGTATTTTCCCTGTTCCTGTTATTGACACAGGGATTTTACTTTAATAGTATGAATTCGGTACGTTACTATTTCGCACTGGCACTGGTCATGTATGCGCAGAAATATGTGCTGCGGGGAGAATATGGGAAGTTTCTGCTCTGGGTGCTGCTGGGCTGTACGATCCACAAATCGGTACTGCTGGTCATCCCGGCATATATTGTGATAGATCTCTTGTGCCGGATCCGGCTGAAAAAGTGGCACTATGCGGTTGGCGTATTACTGATCTTATCTCTGATCTTCGGACAGGATGTGTACCGGAATATTATCTTCCGGTTCTATCCCTATTACAAGGATTCCATGTTCGACAACGGACAGTTATCCTATGTCAACATCGCCAAATGCCTGGCAGTGCTGATACTGTGCCTGATCTATTGGAAGGACAGCGTTCAGGAAAATCGCAGAAACCGTTATTACTTCTACCTGAATCTGGCGGGACTGGTGCTCTATTCCTGCGGCTCCTTTATCCCGGAAGTATCCCGGGTGGCATATTACCTGATCCAAAGCCAGATTTTCCTGATTCCGGGTGTGCTGAAGGATGCCAAAAAGGGATGGTTCCGAACCCTGTGTATTATTGGCGTTGTTGTAGCATATCTATTGTATTTCGTAATGTTGTTGCGGGGAATGTATGATGTGGAGATACGGCTGCTTCCGTATCTAAACTGGATCTTTAATTAAAAGAGGATTTAATTTATGAAAGTGCTGTGGGTCTGCAATATCATGCTTCCGGTCATAGCCGAAGCATTGCATAAAGAAGCTTCGAATAAAGAGGGCTGGCTGTCCGGTCTGTTGGAGCAGGTAGCCGCGGAGAATTCCAGTGACCTGGAGCTGGCTGTGGCATTCCCGGTGCCGGCAGATACGGAGGTGCCCCGGAGACTGCAGATAGCAATGCCACGGGAAAAAGAAGACCGGGAGCATTTACAGACAAATACAGATGCTGAAACATATAATATCACATGTTATGGATTCCACGAAGACACCGTACACCCCGACAGATATCAGCCGTTGCTGGAAGAAGAACTGCATCGGATCACGGAAGACTTTTCACCGGATGTGATCCACTGTTTCGGCACGGAATATCCACACACACTGGCAGTATGCCGGGTGTTTCCCCACAAGGAGAAGATACTGGTGGGAATTCAGGGAATCTGTACGTTGTGTGCGGAGGCATATTTTGCCGATATGCCGGAATCGGAGATCCACAAGACCACTTTCCGGGATCTGGTGAAGAAGGATACCCTGCGCAGCCAGCAGGAAAAATTTGCCCGCAGAGGTGTAATGGAGAGGGAAGCAATAGGACTTGCCGGCAATATCACCGGAAGAACCGCCTGGGACAGGGCAGTGACTACCGCGTGGAATCCCAAGGCACATTATTATACGATGAATGAGACCCTGCGGGCTTCCTTTTATGAAGGACAATGGCAGCCGGAGCACTGTGAACCCTATTCCATTTTCGTCAGTCAGGCGGATTATCCTCTGAAAGGACTGCACTATCTGCTGCAGGCCTTGCCACAGATCCGGGAGAAATATCCCCGGGTACAGGTGTATGTGGCAGGAAATGATCTGACGGCATACCGGACGTCGAAGGAAAAGCTGAAAATATCGGCATATGGCCGTTACCTGCGTAGACTGATCCGGGAAGGACAGCTGGAGGACAGGGTACACTTCCTCGGAAAACTGACCGGAGAAGAAATGAAGGAAAGATTTCTGAAAAGTCATCTGTTCCTGTGTTGTTCCTCTCTGGAAAATTCACCGAATTCCCTGGGAGAGGCCATGCTTCTGGGAGTTCCCTGCATCAGCACGGAGGTAGGGGGAATCCCCAGCCTGTTTGATGGCGGAAGGGACGGTCTGTGGTGCCGGGGACATCAGCTGTCGGAAGTGGCTGAAAATGACAAATATGCGTCAGATGCTTCTGAAAGTAAAAATAACATGCGAAATTATAAAACGACAAAAATAGAAGAATTGGAAAATATTGTAAATTCCATGGCAAGTTCTATTATCGAAATGTGGAGTTCTCCGGAGAAAATGTTGGAATACTCAAAAAATGCAAGAGAACATGCAAGAAAAACCCATGATAAAGAGCAGAATTTCGCAAAATTGCAGGAAATCTATGCAAACATAGCAGGGAGGAAGGAATGAAGCTGATATTTGTCTCAAACTATTTTAATCATCATCAGTTGCCCTTCTGTGATGCTCTGTATGAATTGCTGGAGGGAGATTTCTGTTTCCTGCAGACACAGCCCATGGAAGAAGAGCGGGTGAAGATGGGCTGGCAGGCCGAGGAACGTCCCTACGTGCGCTACGCTGCGAAGAATTCGTGTGCACATAAGTCTGGGGTGGAGAAAACGCCCGGCTCTGAGTCGAACAGCAACGCCGTCACAGATGCGGAAGATTTTGAGAAACTATTGTTTACCGCGGATGTGGTGATCTTCGGCGGATGCGATGACGAAAGCTATATTCAGGAGAGACTGACTGCCGGAAAACCGATCTTCCGTTATAATGAACGCTTATATAAGGAAGGGCAATGGAAGGCTGTTTCTCCGAGAGGCCTGTTGCAAAAATACAAGGATCACACCAGATACCGTAAGGCACCGGTGTATTTCCTGTGCGCAGGAGCCTATGTGCCTTGCGATTATCACCTGATCCATGCCTACCCCGGCAAAATGCTGCGCTTCGGCTATTTCCCGGAGACCAGGCATTACGAGGCAGGGCAGCCCTTCAATCACAAAGAACCGGGCAGTATTCTGTGGGCGGCCCGGATGATCGACTGGAAGCATCCGGAGCTGGTGGTGAAAACAGCATCTTATTTAAAAGAACATCTGGAAGAAAATACGTTTCATATTACCATGATCGGCGGAGGGGAACTGGAGGAAGAGACGCATCGTCTGGCAGAGGAACTCGGAGTGACCGACGTGATCACCTTTCCCGGTTTTCAAGGCCCGGAAGAAGTCCGGGCGGCCATGGAAAAGTCAGAAATCTATCTGGTCACCAGTGACCGCAAAGAAGGCTGGGGGGCAGTGGTGAATGAAGCCATGAACAGCGGCTGTGCTGTGGTGGCAGATCATATGATCGGAGCGGCTCCCTGGCTGATCCGTCAGGGAGAAAACGGCAGTATGTACCGGGACGGTGAGGAACAGGAATTATTTCGGACCGTGGAACGGCTTCTCAGAGATCCCGGAGAGTGCCGCAGACTGGGAGAAAACGCACAGCAGACCATTGTCGGGGAATGGAATGCCCGGACGGCTGCGGAAAGATTGATCGAACTGTGCCGGAAAATGAAGTTCTTGCCAGAAATGTCAGAAGAACAGGAAATGCCGGATGCCGGCCAGGATGTGATGCAGGACATCACAACACCTGCCCCGGTGATTCCACAATTATGGAATGACGGCCCCTGCTCTCCGGCCCCTGTGATCCCGGAGCGGTCTATGTATAGGAGAATAAACAGTGAACAGTAGTGTAACCAAGCAACCGCTGATCAGCGTGATCGTGCCGGTGTACAATATCATACCGTATCTGCCCCGCTGCGTGGAAAGCCTGCGGACACAGACTTACGAAAATCTGGAGATCCTGCTGATCGATGACGGTTCCACGGATGAGACACCGGCATTATGTGACCGGCTGGCAACGGAGGATGAGAGAATCCGCGTCTTCCATAAAAAGAACGGCGGGCCTTCTTCCGCCCGGAATTTCGGATTACAGCAGGCCGGGGGAGAATATGTGGGCTTTGTGGACAGCGATGACTACGTGGATGCGGATATGTATGAGCGGCTGTACGGGGCAATCGAAAAGACCGGAATGCCCGTAGCGCAGGTCGGCAGAGATGAAATCGACAAAGACGGCAATATTTTACCGAATATCTGTGAGCCGGTGGCAACGGAACAGGTGATCCCGGCAGAAGGTTTTCTGAAGGAACTTCTGATGCACCGCGGAGACTGCTCCTTCTGTACCAAGCTTTTGCGGAAGGACCTGTTTACCATAGAACAATTTCCGGTGGGGGCACTGAATGAAGATTTTCATTTATTAGTAAAAATGCTGACCCGGGAGGAAAGTGCAGTTCCGGGGATTGCATGCATTCCCGGACAGGCATATCATGTATTTTATCGTCCGGACAGCAATACCAGAGACAAGAACCGGTTCTCCAGAGTATTCGCCGACAATATCGACAATGCGGACATGGTGCTTGCACTGGTGGATAAAAAATATCCGGAGCTGTCGGAAATCGCATTCCGGTTCGGGATCTTCCAGCGGCTGGATTATCTGCTGCACATCCCTATCGCCCAGATGACCGGGGACAACGCATTCTACCGCAGGGTGGTGCGTGACTTGCGTCACGGCTGGTGGAGAGCCATGAAAAATCCCTGGCTTACCAAAAAGAACAAGTGTTATCATACACTGTTTGCCATTGCACCGAAGGGAATCCGGGTACTGCATAAGAAACTGAAGCACATAGAGTGATGCCCGACGTAGAGGCAGGATAGAACGGGCAACACAGCAACCATAGAATAAGGAATGAGTCACGTTACATGAAGAGAAAATTGGCATTTCTGGGAGCAATTCTCCTGGCGGCATTTATATTCACCTACGAGGGAAATACCTATCAGACGCATGCATTGGATGAAGAAGATCAGGCATGGATCGAAGAAGCACGAGGGGCTTTGCAGAATATCGTAGAAGACCGGGAAGTCATGGCACTGGTCTATCTGTGCGATGATCTGACGATCCGTGCGGAAGCGTCGGAAGACAGCACAAAAGTGGTCACCGTGCCCAGTGGACAGATGGTGGAGATCCGGGATGTGACGATGGATGAAGACTATCAGGTCTGGGAAAAAGTATCCGCCGAGGTAAAGGGCAAGGTCTACGAGGGATATATCCCCCGGGATTATCTGGCATGCTCGGATGAACGTTTTCTGGAATGGGAAGAACTGTACGGCATGAATCCCGGGGCGGCGGTTATGCTGGCAGAGGAAAATGCCACCGGTGTCTATGCGGACATCGAGCAGTTTCCGGAGAGCTACCGGCCGGCATTGCAGGCTTTGAAACAGAAACATCCCAACTGGACTTTTGTACGACAGAATACCGGACTGGATTTCCAGACCGCAGTCAACAACGAACTGCAGGGTGGAAAAAGTCTGGTCTATAAGAGTTACGGGGATTATTGCAAGGAAGGACAGCACAGCCCCAACTGGTATTTCGCTTCGGAGGATGTACTGAAATTATACATGGACCCCAGAAATTCCCTGCAGGAGAATGCTATTTTCCAGTTTGAACAGCTGACCTACAACGCAAGCTATCATACGGAAGAAGCGGTAAAGAATTTCCTCGAGGGAACCTTCATGAACAGCAGTCAGAACGCACCGGAGACCTCAATGAAATTCTACCATATTTTCTGGTCCATCGGTGCGGAGGAGAACCGGCAGGTCAGCCCGTTCCATCTGGCAGCCAGAGTACTGCAGGAGCAGGGAGAGGGGACATCCCCGCTGATCTCCGGCACCTATCCCGGTTATGAACATTATTACAATTATTTCAATGTGGGAGCTTCCGGCAGTACCAATGAAGAAGTGATCCGCAATGGATTGAATTATGCCAAAGATCATGACTGGCATGGAGCCTACTACTCGATCCTTGGAGGAGCGGAAGTAATCTCCGCAAGCTACATACGTAAGGGCCAGGATACCCTGTATTTACAGAAATTCAATGTATCCCCCACTGCCAGCAATCCGGTATATACCCATCAGTATATGCAGAACATCTCAGCACCCACCAGTGAGGCACTGAGCATGAAGAAATTGTATGAAAGTGCGGGAGCGCTGGAGAATACCTTTGTCTTCAAGATTCCGGTCTATGAAAATATGCCGGCCAGCCCCTGCCCGATGCCGACTTCCTCTACCAATGTGGTATTGCAGGTACCGTCGGGTTACGATGCTTCCACGATCTACGTGGACGGTATTGCCTATACACCACAGGTGCGGAATAACCGCCGTATCGTCAAACTGCCGAACGGAAATGCCCAGTCGGCGGTCGTGTACCGGTATAATGAGAACGGAGCGCCTATCGGCATGTATGTCTGGACCCTGGAATATCGTAACAATGCCTATGTGGCCACAGAACAGCCGGGACTTACGGATCTGCTGACCTACCATGGATTTTCCATCCGGATTACCGGAAAAGCGGGAATCCGCTTTAAGACCGGTATCAGTACGGACCTCAGAGCACAACTGCTGGGAAATGGTGTGAACGGCTATCATCTGAAGGAATACGGAACACTGGTCATGAACAATGCCAACCGGACAAGCTATCCCATGATCAAAGGCGGCGAAAAAGTCATCAGCGGACTGGCTTTCGGTACGAATGCCAACGGCACCCATCAGGATAGTATTTATGAGACCGTGAGTGGCAGATACCGGTTCACTTCCGTACTGGTCGGCCTTCCGGCGAACCAGTATAAGGTGGAATATGCATTCCGCGGATACATCATCTTGAACAAGGATGGCAAGGACATTACCATTTACGGTCCGGTGCAGGCCCGCAGCATCTATGCTCTGGCACAGCAGGTCCTGAACATGGGAACCTATGCACAGGGCTCGGAGGCGGATGCTTTCCTGCGGAAGCTCATCAGTGATGCACAGGAATGATATGCGAATATCGGGCAGGATAGTGGAAACGTACAGCACGGAATGATTCTCAGGTATCAAGGTCGAGAGCATTTGGTCTCGACATCATAGAATATAGAAGATAGGACAAAAAGATGAAAAGAAAAGCAACAAGATTTCTGGCACTGGCCATGAGCGCTGTTCTGGTAACATCCCTGACGGCCTGCGGAGATGGCAGTGATGAAAATGCGAAGGATGCCGTGACTCCCGTAGAGGCACAGCCGATGCTCTCAGAGCTGGAGCTGGAGATTCTCAATCTGGAGACAAAATATAATAAAGGAGAGTTTACCCAGGAGGATTATCTGACATTGGCCGATGCCTACAACAGAGCGGAATACATCCGCAAACAGCGGGATATGCTGGAACAGGATTACCGGCTCTATGCGGATGAGGAAGCATTTGCTGCTCTACAGGAGATCAGCGTGAATCTGGAGGAAGAGACAGAGGGGATCCGCAGCCGTGCACAGGAAATGCAAAATGATCTGGAGCTGACCGGGTATCTGAGTGAGAGCGTGAATCTCATCGACAGCGAGGACTGGTTCACCACCATGATGCCCAAACTGAAAGAGGGACAGCGAAACTACTATCTGGAAAGAGACAGTCAGCCTCTGCTTTATGTACAGACCGGCTATACGGAAGAGGGACAATGCTTCTCCAGGGTGTGGTATACCGGAAACGACACGAAACGATTCCTGAGCCAGGAGGGTGCAACGATCCGGCTGGTAACAGTGACAGCGGCCGGTGCGGACGAGAACATCGCGGATCCGGCAGAAACTGAGAATTCCGATGCCACACAGGAAACGGGAACCACAGAAGCCAGAGCCCGGGAAAATACAACGACAGAGATTTCGGATACAACAGCGCCTCTGACAGATACACCGGAAACCATGAAGGACTGGAACGGTACCTTCGAAGCCTGGAGCGTGGACAGCGCTACCGGGAGCATTACCCATGAACAGGGAACCATGCAGGGCGGTGTGCTCACGGGAGACTATACCTGTGATGTCCATACCGGAGAAGGTGCGCTGGATGTCTATTCCCTCTGGAGCAACCGGGAGGGTATGGAATATATCACTTACACGGGAAGTTTTGATTCCGAAGGAAAGATCCTGACAGAGCAGCCCTCCGAAGAAATCAAGAAAAAACTGCTGGAGGGAACAGATTATACGGATCTGATCCTCTATGCCTATGATGCTACCGGTGAGAACTGCCTGTGGCAGGGAATCGGCGGGGATATTACCGCAGAGGAGTATCGTTTTTGCGGGGAAATGATAGGACTGGAGACCCGTCCGGAATACACGTCCTATGAGGTGACAGAAGATATGACAGCAGAGGACAATGCAAATACAGCAGAGGGAACCGGTGCCGCCACGGACGGCGGAGAGAAAGGCAACGCAGCGGACAACACCACGGGTGCCATAGACAGTGATACCCCGCAGATCCGTATTTTTGACGGAGAAGTACAATGGTTTGACGGAAAATACTGGGTCAGCGCCGGTGCGGTCAGAGAAATGGCAAAACAGGATCCTTTTGCGGCTTATGAAGAAAACCATGATACCACTGCATCCGGAAGCATCACAGGAAGCATTACCGGCAAAATCACCGGCAGTGCAGATGGCAACAGTACAGCCGGTAACGATGGGCAGACGATCACCGGCAGCGGAACCGTGTCGGGAGACAAGACCGGTGGAAGTATTCAGAAACCTGCAGCCACCCAGAATCCCGGCACCACGCCAAAGCCAACGACCAAACCTGCTGCGACAAAGCCTGCAGTCACTCCGACCCCTGCGCCCACACCGGCTCCGACCCCGGAACCTGCGCAGGATGATGACGATGACGACGATGATGACAGCGGCAGCAGTGATTCCGGCAGTAGTGATTCTGGCAGCAACGATAGCGGAAGCAGTGACAGCGGCAGTTCCGGTGGAGACAGCGGCGGAAGTGATGTAGATATGGACTGGACACCGGATCTATTGTAAGAAAGGATATTTTATACCAATGAAACTGACAGAACGAAAGAAAATGATATTGATCCACATCGCGTGGATCCTGGCACTGGCGGTGATCCTGTGGCCGCTGTTTACGATCGCAAAATACGATTATCCCTCTGCAGATGACTGGTCTTTCGGAAAATATATGTACCGGGCAATGCAGGCCGGAGAAGGAATCGCCGGTGTATTTCATGCGATATACCAGACATTGGCACAAAATGTGTGGGAAGCCAGATTTTCCATACTGATTCTGTCGGCTTTGCAGCCTGCGGCATTTGGAGAACATTTTTACCGGATCACCCCCTATCTGATGATCGGTTCCGTGATCCTGTCCCAGTTCCTGCTGCTCAGAGAATGCATTGCGGGCCAGGCAAAGGAGAACCGCTGGCTGATCCTGCCCATCGGTATTCCCATGGCAATTCTCCAGGTGCTTTACTGCCCCTATCCGGAGGAAAGCTTTTATTGGTATAACGGTTCGGTGAATTACACTTTTGTGTATAGCTTGTCACTGGTCCTGCTGACACTGTATCTGGAAATTGCGCTTCGCGAGACCGGCAAGGCAAAGCGGGTCGTGCTTACCGTGCTGGCCTGCCTGCTGGCGATTCTGGTGGGTGGCAACAATTTTTCCACCAGCGTATCCACCATGTGCCTGTTGATCTGTCTGCAGATCTTATTCCTGATCTGCCGTAAAGATGCTTTTCGCCGGACCTGGATCGTGACACTGTTAGAGACACTCAGCGTATTGATGTGTGTGACTTCTCCGCTGACAGCAACCAGACTCAACGGCAATTTTGGCGGCAGCACAGCCAATTCCCCGTTGATGGCCATCTGGCTGTCCCTGGAGAGAACTTTTCTGAATATTATCAGCTGGACGAATCTGAAGGTCCTGCTGCTACTGGTTCTGCTGATCCCTTTCTTCTGGAAAGCGGTCAGAAAAATGAACTATGAGTTTCGCTTCCCCGGCCTGTTTACTGCGCTGACTTTCGGAGTATACGCCTCCCAGGCTACTGCAACGATCTACGTGGACGGCACCATGGGCGGCGGCAGACAGGGAGCTATCCTATGGTATTTCTATGTATTGTGGATGGTAGCCAATGTACTGTACTGGTGTGGCTGGATCGCAAAGCGGGTTCTGAAAGCGGAAAAGAGCGAAAAGGCAGACCTGTTGGCACAGAAATACCTCCTGCGTTATTTTGCAGTGACGGGGGCACTTCTGGCAGCAGTCGTTCTGTTTGGCAATGTCCAGAGCACCACCAGTTACCGTGCCTACCGCATGTGGAGAAACGGCTGGGCACAGGCCTACGGCGCCGGCTGGGAAGAGCGGATCGCGGTGCTGAAGGATGATTCCGTGAAAAATCCGGTATTCCGACCGCTGAATTATGTGGAACTGCTCATGTATACCGATCTGCAGCCCGAGAATGGCTATGTGTGGGTAAATACGGCCTGCGCGGAGTATTATGGGAAGGAATCTGTGACGGTGGTAGCCGGGATGGCGGGAGAATAATTGCAGGATATTATGGAGAGCTGCTTTTCTTCCAGACAACAGGTGAACAATTACCTGATCTGGGCAATCCGGATGATCAACAGTCCGGTAAGTACAATAGCAAAGACGCTTCTTGAAGATGAGGGCCTTCGAAATATTGTGGAGGAGAAGAGTAAAAACACGCAGGACTTTTATATGCGTTTTTTCTCCGGTGTGCGAAACAATAAGGAATCCGGAGACAACCTTGGGGAAGAATTGCTTGCGGTATGTCTGCATGTCCTTGCAAAATTACCGGAAGAAGAGGGGAAATTTTGTGTGATTACAGATGATAAGGGTGCTGCGGGTAAAATAGATGCCGCTTTCAGACAGGTGAACCGAAGATACTGGGGAAAACGCGTTATTCTGTTCAGCACCCCAAAACTGGTACAGGCATTATACAATGAAGGGATCGCGGCAGAAGCAGAGGAATTACTGCCAATATTGCATGCCGGCAATAATGGAATCAACAAAATCCTTGGAGCTGAAATCTACGATATAGAGAATCGGGAAATTACATTGGACTGTGCAGAGGCAGCCCGGAAAATAGTGGATAAAAAGATACATATTGCGTTGTAAGGAAGGCATCGGTGGAATATCGGTGCCTTTTAAGTAGGGGAGCGTTCGATAAATCGAAGTGTTCTTTGAGAAAAACATATAGTATAATAATTAAGAAAAGTCGCTAAGATTACATAGTCGAAATAGGATGTAATGGTGGTCAATAAAGGATAATACACAATTATCTGATGTTGCACTAAAACATTGCTTCAAGCGAGTGGATAAAATTATGAACGATATTGAAAAATTATTTGTGCAAGAAGATAGTACCTTTACTGTTTACGTAGTGGAACAACAATTTGTTGTTGGAAGAGGACAAGAATATTTTAAAAAATACATTAATACTTCCAATTACATTACGTCTGAAAAACAAATCAAAAATATATTTTCAAAAGCCATTCAAACTATAAGTAAAAATGTAGCGCCAGTTGAAAAATTAGTCAATTTGCTATCTAACGGCTTTTCAGGAATTAGCATAGCAGAGGCCATTACTTCTTTGTGTCAATTATTCACTGTTAATGAACATCAGTTAGCAGGTCCGGAAGTTATTGACCCAATTATACTGCAAGAAGGGAAACTAACTAAACGCAATATTGCACACTTAGTTAGTTTGAATAAAGATAGTATATTAAGACCAACAATAATATTGCTACTAAAAGATAATGATTTTAATAGGGCGATGGAACTGCTATCTGAATGTCCTGACGGAATAAATATCAAAATGATTAAGAATAGCGGCAAGGAAGAAAAATACAAGGTTGTTAATTGTGGTGCAAATAATATAGTTTCCTTTATAGATTCTTTTGCAAAACAATGCTATAGTACATGTTCAAACACACCGTGTAAGTTATTGCTAAATTCTGAATGGAGTGAAAATCTTATTGTAAAAAAATATGCACCTACTGTTCTTAAGTATCGTTCAAATTTACTATTTGATCAAAAAGAGGAAATATCTACTCAATTGTCCAGTTTCACGGATGAAATTATAAATTTACATAGCGGAAATAATGAAGAGGAACAAATACTTCGTGCCTTTGAATGTATATTAAGACTATTCCGTATTTTTTGTAATGATTACGGAGGTAATGATATACTAGAGGCACAAAAAATAGCCACTAATTTAAATCATGAATTATTGTTGGCACAAGTGTATCGTTATGCTGAGTTTTTGCCAAATTGTTCAATAGAAGATAGAATTGTTTTATATGATAAGGGATATTCTATTTTTAAAAAGAATATGATGGAAGACAATGCAATCTATTGTAAAAACAATATGTTAATCGAACAGTTTTATACAAATAATATTCATCCAGAAGCCTTTAGGGAAATGCAAGTAGAGGCAGTAAACAATGTGCCTGGTATGGTTGCTTTGAGCCATTTATACAATAATGTAGGGGTTGCATACTTATATTGTGGTCAAACAGATACTGCTATAGATTTTTTTGACCGTGGTTTGGAATATGCTAGAAATAATGATCGTATTGTTCAAAAACTTGCTATTGAAAGTAATAAAATGCTCGCTGAAAATTATTCATATACCACTATCGACGAAAATAGAATTCGGTTATTAATGCGGCGTATTTTCGATGGAATGGGAATGACAAAATTACCCTTTTTAGCAGCTGATTATGCATTGAATGTTCTTACAGTGGCATTGAAGCAAAACAGAATTTTAGCAAAAGAATTACTAGATACTTATCCTATTCAAAAACTAATTAAAAAATCATTTGAAACGAGTTCTATCAATGCTGGAGAACGCTGTTTACAAATGCAATATCTGTGCACACATTTTGCCGAGGAGTGTGGGAAAATTATGGAATGCACAATTCCCCATAGGCCATACATGCCTAAAGGGAAGCGTGCAGAATTTATTGTTAATTATGGCTTGAATCCATTTGACTTTGAAATTTGGCTTTAGTGAGAGAAATAATTGAAGATGACAATAAGTATCCTATCATTGAAGCATGTTTCACAATACTGCAATACTGCTCCACAGATGAGTGAATACTGACATTGCTATGCGTTAATGCAGTTTTGAATGCCATATCAAAAGAATCATTTAATTCAATTGTGGGCATCGAATTTATTTCAACAAAGTAAAAATCATCTAATAATAGTGGTTTCTGCAAAATTTCTTTAGATAATTTGTTATTTTGGCACTTAATGCGTCCATCAATGCGACCATAAGTAGTTATAGGAAATGTTTTTGCAAAATTTAGTAGTGTATCCTTTGTTTTTGCATCTATGTTTAGTATCGGATATTTGATAAAATTTTCACTTTCAGTATATTTTTCTTCAAAGCTATAAATCCACTTTGGATCCTGAGAATTTGGGTAATACAATAAAGGGGGGAGTAAATCCAAGGCATCAACAAGTGGATTATATACGATCGGGACAGTTATGTCGAAGCCCGATATAAATCTTTGATATAATCCATCACTATTATCACTCTCGCCTATTCGAATACCGATGCTGCTCCCTAAGTTCATCGGCCTAAAAATTCCGTTGGGATCAGTAGGCGAAAGGTATTCTGGTACACTTATGCTATTGGCACTAGCAAGTATATTGGAAATAAATTTATTTTCACTCATTACTATTGCAAGCGCATTGCATGGAATACACGGAATTGCTAGGAAACTACACATTGAAGGAACTAGTGACAATGATGATAGTTCATAATTGCCGCAATTTAAGTTAATAATAAAATCTATGTGTGGCAGCGTATTATATGAAGCCTTTTGTATAAAAGTTCGTACATCCATTATATAAGGTATGCATTCTAGTTCTTGTATGGCATTTAGCCAACCAGAAATAATGTCACTTTTCCAAACCCAATAATGTTTGCTACCAGGGGCTTCTTCTTTTTCAAAAAAATAGACAAGACCTATAGTTTTACCTCTAAGATCATCAAGCATTTTTCTATAATTTATATTGTATTCCAAGATGTATGTCACCTCCACACAGTTATGCTAATGCAACATCAGATAATTGTGTATTATCCTTTATTGACCACCATAAAATTCCTCGGATGTTTATTCACCAGAATATCCTTCTGCTTAGCGCTGGACACATGGGTATAGATTTCTGTCGTGCTGATAGAACTGTGTCCAAGCATTTTCTGAATATAGCGGATGTCGACATCCTGTTCCAGCAACAGAGTAGCAAAGGAGTGTCGGAACATATGGGGAGTAATATGCTGTTCTATTCCGGCAAGATCAGCATAGCGGTTGATCATAAAACGGACGGACTGGTCAGATAATTTGTGCTTTTGCTTGTTGACAAAGAAATATCCACAGTCGGAAATATCTGCTTTGAATGAATCTTGATACAACATTAAGGCAGAAATAACCTCAGGGTTGCCAAGCTGCAGGATGCGTTCTTTGGATCCCTTTCCGTATATTAGAACAGTGTTATTCTCCAGATCGATATCCGACGGACGAAGGGAACATAATTCGGAAATCCGCATTCCTGTAGCGAATAACAACTCAATCACAGCAATATCCCGCAGGCAGCACCTCAACTGATAAGTAGAGGCAGCCTGATTTTTTTGTGCATAGAGTACAGATAAGAACTTTTGAATGGAATGAAAAGGAATGGTTTTGGGCAGGAGCTTGGCTTCACGGAAATGTACGTCCAGTTTGTCGAAAGGGTTCTGTACTAAAAGATCTGCGTACTCCAGATAATGGAAAAATGCTTTCAGACTGGCAATTTTTCGCTTGACGGACTTGGGCCTGTAGTGTTTATGCAATTCTGTAATATACAGATCCAGTGTATTTCTTGATAGAAAATCCATGGAGCTATTACAAAATACAGAATACTGGTTTAAATCGATCCGATATGCTTTCAATGTCTTGAAATTCAGACGTTTTCGATATTCGCAATAGCTGAGATATTCTGCAGTGTATCTGTTTAAAGTATTCATAAGTAAATCTCCTTTTTTCATCAAGTATGAATAGTTGTATCGGGTTTGTCTATTCGATATGTAAATCCGTTGCTTTCTTAAGAATTCATAGACTGATAAAGAAAAGCTTGTACTTATAGTCCAAATTGATTACAATAGAAAAGAGTATGCAATAAGATATGGTCTTATTAAAAAGCAGAAAATGAGGATATCAATATGCAACTTACAATAAAGGATAAAACATTCAACATATGGTCAAAGAAGCGGATATTATATACCATCTGCTTTTTCATGTTCTGTGTAATTGACCAGAGAACCAAGACGGGTTCCGGGCTGGATGGAATCATAGAGATGTTTCGGGATATGGCCGGAGTGCTCATGGCCGTTATTATTATGTCACACTATAAATGGGAAGAATTTATGGCATATAAGATTCCGTATGCTGTCTGGACAGGAATAGGTCTGGTGGCGGGGGCATTGTTTGTGGTATTGGGACAGCCTCTTGCATATTTCATGAACGAACGTGTGATGGTCAGTCTGGATGTTTTTCTCTTTGGCTATGTGGTGATCCATACGTTTATCAGTGTAGTGAAAGAAAAGAAGTATCCGAAACTGAACAGGGGAATGTTCGGGCTGTGGGTAGTCATGATGCTTCTGATGATCTTTTCCAGAAGTGATTATGTATGGCCATTTTGCTATTTTATTATGTTCGGATGTTTTTACCTTACGGATTTTACGGAAGAGGAGCAGGAGGACTTGTATCAGGGAATCATGAACGGAGTCATCTTCGCTTTTTTTGCATTTCAAGCATTCTGCTGTGTGTTCCGACCGTATGATCAGGTAAGATATACTGGAATTTATAATAACTGCAACCTGAATGGCCTGTTTTATCTGGTTGTGTTGGCAGCAGTGTTTGGAAAAATACTGTATGTGACGAAAGAAAACAAACATAAATTCTGGAGAGTGTATTACTGGCTTGGGGCAGGAGTAGTGTACTCGTTTATTTTTATGACAATTGGAAGAACTGTATGGCTGGTATCCTTTATACTCGGTTTGTTATTCCTTGGATTTTATCAGGGAGTGAAAAAGAAAAAACATTATTTTAGAAACGGGTTACTTCTGATGCTGTGCATATGTATGATGTTTCCGGTGACGTTTGGGATGACAAGGTATTTGCCTCCGGTGTTCCATCATCCGGTATGGTTTTGGGGAGAATGGACAGAGGAGAAAGTACATTCTTGGGATGCATGGAATTCTCCAAAATATATTGAAATAAACAATATATTAGAAGAAGCATTAGGAAGAACTGTTGAAATAACAGGACAAATATTTGGAAAATCACCGTTATGTTTAAAGGCGTTAGCAGCAGAGAATGCTCCTAATAAAGTGGCTGCATTAAACTCTTATGAAGAAATTTCAAATTCATTTATTGTTAGAAAAACTATATATAGTAATTACCTTATTAAGTTAAATTTAATGGGACATAAGCAGAAAGACCAGGGATTTCAACTAACAGTTGATAGTTGGGTCGGGCATGCACACAATATATATTTACAATATGCAACAGATTTTGGGATACTAATGGCACTATGTTTTATCGGTCTATGTGTACTTTCCAGTAAGTATTTGATTAAAAAAAATCGGGAAACAGGTTCCGTGGAAGCGATAGAAGCATTATTTATAGTGCTGATTCCAATGATATTTGGTATGTTGGAGTATGCGTGGGGAAGCGGTTCTGTTACAGTAATACTGCTCTTTATTTGCTGGCAACAAGCATTGCATGTCGATGAAAAAAATAGAACTTAGTAAATGGAAAATGAAAATAAAGATAAGTGGGATGAAAAATATGAAAATGAAAGAGAATATAAATTTTCTTAAAATTCCGATTAATAGAATCATAGCACTAATTTTAATGGATATCATGTCTATTGTATTAGCATCTTTTGCTGCAATATATATTCGCTTTGATTTTAGCTTTAGTGGAATACCGGAAGAATATTTAATAAAATTCGAACATATTATTCCTTATAATATTTCGCTAACTTTACTGTTTTTCGCGATATGGAAATTGTATAAGAGCGTATGGCGCTATGCTAGTGGGACGGAACTGTTGAATATTGTATTTGCAACCACGTGTGCCGGTGTCGCACAATTCGTGACATGTCATGCCTTAAATCAGAAAATGCCCCGGAGCTATTATGTTATCTATTGGTTTTTACTTTTTGGAATGACATGTGTAATACGCTTCAGTTATCGTATTTTACGGCTTATTAATTCTAAAAGATCAGAACTGACAGAGAAAACTGCTCGAAGTAACGTAATGTTGATTGGAGCTGGAGCAGCAGCCAATACTATTCTGAAAGAGATTGAGACCAGTCGATATTTAAATCTGAATCCAAAATGTATTATTGATGATAATCCGGGATGCCATGGAAAGTTTTTACGTGGGGTTCCTATTGTTGGTGGAAGAGATAAGATCATGGATGCAGTAGGACAGTATAATGTGGATGAGATCATTTTAGCTATTCCTTCTGCAAATACGCAGGTTAAGAAAGAACTTCTCGATATCTGCAAGGAAACAGGTTGCAAGATGAGAACACTTCCAGGCATGTATCAGCTGATCAATGGAGATGTATCTGTAGCAAAACTGAAAGATGTCGAAATTGAAGATCTTCTGGGAAGAGAACCTATTCGGATTAATACCGAAGAAGTGCTGAATTATGTGAAAGATAAAGTGGTACTGGTTACCGGCGGCGGAGGCTCCATTGGAAGTGAATTGTGCAGACAGATTGCCAGTCATCAACCGAAACAATTAATTATTGTAGATATTTATGAAAATAATGCGTATGAAATTCAGCAGGAACTGATTCGGAAGTATCCCCAACTGAATCTCATTGTGCTGATTGCATCCGTACGAAATACAGAGAGAATTGACGCCATCTTCGAAAAATATCGTCCGAATATTGTCTATCATGCGGCGGCGCATAAGCATGTGCCTCTCATGGAGGTAAGTCCAAATGAGGCAATTAAAAACAATGTATTTGGTACATATCGTACAGCTCAGGCGGCGGATAAATACGGTGTGGAAAAATTCGTACTGATATCAACGGACAAGGCTGTTAATCCCACCAATGTCATGGGGGCATCCAAGAGAATGTGCGAAATGGTCATTCAGATGATGAACCGCCAGTCAAAGACCAACTTTGTGGCTGTTCGGTTTGGCAATGTGTTAGGCAGTAATGGAAGTGTCATTCCTCTCTTTAAGAAACAGATTGCAGAGGGTGGACCGGTCACTGTTACAGATCCCAATATTATTCGATATTTCATGACAATACCGGAAGCCGTATCTCTGGTATTGCAGGCCGGAGCTTATGCTCGGGGCGGGGAGATTTTCGTTCTGGATATGGGAGAACCGGTAAAAATTGTTGATTTAGCCACAAACCTCATTAAACTTTCCGGGTACAAGCCGGGAGAAGATATTGAGATCAAGTTTACAGGACTGCGCCCCGGTGAGAAGATGTACGAGGAACTCCTCATGAGCGAAGAGGGACTGAAGAAGACTGCAAACAAGATGATTTATATTGGAAAACCGATTGAATTTGATGATGACGTTTTCAAGAAGCAATTGGACAAGATTTACAAAGACGCTTATGATGAAACGGATAGTATTCGCGAGGATATTAAAGAAATTGTACCTACATATCAACTGGGAAAATGACAAAAGTGTAGGTGAAGGAGACAAGGGAATATGTATAAACCAGAAAAACATCACTTTGAAAAATTTGAAAAAAAGGTATGGTTGGCCAGTCCTACCATGTATCCGGAAAGCATGAAATATGCAATGGAAGCATATGAAACCAATTGGATGTCAACAGTAGGAGAAAATATTAATGAGCTTGAAAAAATAGCGGCAAAGAAGGCAGAAGTGAATTATGCGGTCGCTTTATCAAATTGTACTGCAGCATTGCATTTGTGCATTAAAGACGCTGGAGAAAAATTGTATGGAAGACCGGCAATTAGTCATGGAGCATTAGAAGGTAAAAGAGTTTTTTGCTCGGATATGACCTTTGATGCCACCTTAAATCCTGTGGTTTATGAAGGAGGAATTCCTGTATTTATTGATACAGATCGTGAGACATGGAATATGGATCCACAGGCATTGGAGAAAGCTTTCGAAATGTATCCAGAGGTGAAACTTGTGGTTGCGGCGCATCTTTATGGATTCCCGGCCAAGGTAGATGAAATTAGAAAAATTTGCGATAAATACGGAGCGCTGTTCGTTGAGGATGCTGCGGAATCTATGGGAGCTACATACAATGGAAAACAGACCGGAAGCTTTGGAGATTATTCTGCAATATCGTATAATGGTAATAAAATGATAACTGGAAGTTCAGGAGGCTGTTTACTTACCAACGACTTGGAGGTGGCTAATAAGGTAAGAAAGTGGTCCACGCAGGCACGAGAAAATGCAGCATGGTATCAACATGAGGAAGTAGGATATAATTATCGGATGAGCAATGTTATTGCTGGTATCGTACGTGAACAATATAATCATCTGGAAGATCATATATCTCGAAAAAAGAAGATATATGAAAGGTATAAAGAAGGATTTAAAAATTTGCCTGTTACAATGAATCCTTATGATGAAAGAAAAAGTGCACCTAATTACTGGTTGTCAGCACTACTGATAGATGACGGGGCAATGTGCCAACAGTTAAGAAGTGAGACGGAAGCTTTGTATATTCCGGAACAGGGAAAGACCTGTCCAACAGAAATCTTAAAAGCGATAAGTTCTATTAATGCAGAGGGAAGGCCTATCTGGAAACCGATGCATATGCAGCCTATGTATAGAATGCATGAATTTGTAACTACTGAAGGAAGCGGCAGAGCAAAGACAAATGCTTATATTGCGGGAAGTGTGAAGGATGTCGGGGCAGACATTTTCCAGAGAGGTGTATGCTTGCCGTCGGATATAAAAATGACCATGGAGGAACAAGATAAAGTCATTGAAGTAATACAAGCATGTTTTGAATAAAGGGTATAATAATGCAGAGAAAACAGGGAATATATGAAAAATATGTGAAGAGAATATTGGATATTTTATTTTCGATGTTATTTTTAATACTTTTTTGGTGGCTGATATTAGTAATTGCTCTTTTGGTAAAAATAAAGTTAGGTTCGCCGGTGATTTTTAAGCAACCTCGTCCCGGAAAAAACGAAAAGATATTCAATATGTATAAATTCAGGACAATGACAGATGAGAGAGATGCTAATGGAGAACTTTTGCCAGATGACAGACGTTTAACGAAGTTTGGAAAATTTTTGAGAAAAACATCTTGTGACGAGCTTTTGGAAATATTTAATATTTTAAAAGGTGATATGAGTTTTATAGGGCCGAGACCGTTACTTGTAAAATACTTAAATCGTTATAGCGAAGAGCAACATCATCGGCATGATGTTCGCCCAGGACTAACGGGATATGCACAGGTACATGGGCGAAATTTGCTTGGATGGGAAGAAAGGTTTGCGTTGGATTTGGAGTATGTAAAGAACATAACATTTTGGGGAGATATAAAGATACTTATTGATACAGTAAAAGTAGTATTGAAAAGAGAAGGAGTTAGTTCATCAACTTCGGTAACTATGGAAGAATTTATGGGAACAGAAAAAAATGAATAGATTAGTAATAATTGGAGCCAGTGGGCATGGAAAAGTAATTGCAGACATTGCTATTAAGAATGGCTATGATAATATTGTTTTTCTCGACGATGATAAACACATAAAGATGTGTGCGGGATTTCCGGTGATAGGTGGAACATGTGAAGCTGAAAAGATAGCGGGAGACAAAATTGTTGCGATCGGAAATGCAGAAATCAGAGAAAAAATACAAAGTGGAATTGAGACGGTTACACTGATTCATCCCAATGCGGTTATAAGCAGACGCGTCAGAATAGGAAAGGGAAGTGTTGTAATGGCAGGCACAGTTATTAATTCTGATGTAACTATTGGGGATGGATGTATTATAAATACTGGTGCATCTGTGGACCACGACTGCAAGATAGGACAATACACGCATATATCTGTGGGAGCACATGTGGCAGGAACTTGTGAAATAGGCTCAAATGTTTGGATAGGTGCAGGGGCTATAGTTAGTAATAACATAAAAATATGTGATAACTGTATGATAGGTGCAGGAGCGGTGGTTGTTGGGAACATAAATAAAGAAGGAACTTATATAGGTCTTCCCGCACGCCTGAAAAATAAAATACTATAGGAGCAGCTTTAATGAATGTGCTATTTCTTACCTTATTGGATTTTAATTCAATAGATGAACATAATATATATACGGATTTATTACGAGAGTTCGTAAAACATGGACATGAAGTATATGTTATTAGCCCGGTAGAAAGAAGAAAAAAACAGAAAACAAAATTGCTTAGGGGAGAAAAAGCGACAATATTAAGACTGCGTATAGGAAATACTCAAAAGACCAATATTATAGAAAAGGGAATTTCAACAATTAATATTGAATCACAGTTTATTAGAGGGATTAAAAGATATTTTTCAAGTGTAAAATTTGATTTAATTTTATACACAACTCCTCCAATAACGTTATGCAAGGCAATTGAATTTGTAAAAAGGAGAGATATGGCTCAGACATATTTGATGCTTAAAGATATTTTCCCTCAAAACGCAGTTGATATAGGAATGCTTGGCAAAACAGGTTGGAAAGGGATTCTGTATAGATATTTTAGAAATAAAGAAAAAAAATTATATGAGCTATCTGATTATATTGGTTGCATGAGTCAGGCAAATGTTGACTATGTGTTGAAATTTAATCCTGGCATAAGAACAGAAAAAGTAGGAATTTGTCCTAATAGTATAGAAGTAATAGATAGAAGTGTAGAACAAAAAGTAAGAATAGATATTAGAAATAAATATCGAATACCATTTGACAGGAAGGTTTTTGTATATGGTGGTAATTTAGGAAAACCACAAGGAATAGATTTTTTAATTAAATGCTTAAAAAGTCAAAAGAATAATGACAAAGTATTTTTTTTGATAGTAGGTGATGGTACTGAATATGAAAAAATATACAATTACATTAAGGAAGATCAACCAGAGAATGCGAGATTGATGAAACGGTTACCTAAAGAGGATTATGACACAGTGGTTGCGGCATGTGATGTAGGAATGATTTTTTTAGATCATAGATTTACAATACCTAACTTTCCAAGTAGATTGCTAAGCTATATGCAGGCTAAAATCCCAGTTTTAGCCTGCACAGATGTCAATACAGATATCGGGAAAGTGATTGTGGATAATGGCTTCGGTTGGTGGTGCGAAAGCAATAATATAGAAATGTTTGAAAAAACAATTAGAGTAATAATGTCCTGCGATACAAGCAAGATGAAAGAAGCAGAGTATAGAACTCTAAGAGAAAATTATTCGGTCAAGCAAGTGTATGATATAATTATGAAAGCTGTAGCTTTGTAACAAACTAAAGTAGAATTGGGGAAAGAACGAAATGAAAATAGCTGTTGTAGACGTGGCTGCGAGCGTGGGCGGAGCTTTATCTGTCCTAAATGATTTTTGCGATACGATTCGAAAAAGAAGAGACGAAAATACATGGTATATACTAACTAGTGTAATAAAAATACAGGAAAGTGACAATATAATTAATCTACAATATCCTGAAGTGAAAAAATCATGGTGGTCACGTATTCATTGGGAGAAAAATGTATTCCCAGAATTAATGCGGAAGTATGAAATAGATGTTGTATTTTCGTTACAAAATAGTGCATTGCCTAGCGGAAATTATAAGCAGATTGTTTACTTTCATAATGTTCTTTTGCTACAAAAGATAGGTACATTTGTGAATTTAAAAATGTGTGATTTACAAAATGCTATCAGAGTAAATATATTAGGACCATACACCAGAAAAACTTGGAAAAATGCAGATATAATAATTGTACAGGAAAATTTTGTAAAAGAATTAATTTCTAAATATTATGATGAAAATAAGGTGGTTGTGGTTAGACCCAATGTGAACATTGAGCAAACAAGTGAAGAAATAAGCACTAGTATATGCGGATATATATACCCCGCAAGTGCATTGTCCTATAAAAATATAGAAGCTTTAATAGAGGCAGAACGTAGCCTTAACAAGCAAAATAAAGAGATTAATATAATGATTACCATTCAAGGAAACGAAAATTCATATGCAAGAAGAATGGTAAAAAAAGCAAAGAATGTAAGAGGAATCCGTTTTATTGGCAGACAGGACAGAAAAAAACTTTATGAGTTATATAAGAACTACGGCTTAATTATGACATCTCGATTGGAAAGCTTTGGAATGCCTATTATAGAAGCAATGCAATCTGGCACAGTCGTAATAGGGTTAGATAAAGAGTACTTTACAGAAATCGCAAATGGCACTAGAAGAGGATAACTTGCCTGAGATAATGGAAAAGGGACTTACAGACACAAAAGCAGGAAATTATGTTAATGAAAATAATGAGGGCTGGGAAAGTGTTATTGATATTATTGTAGGAAAAGGAACGTATGAAAGTTAGGAAATCTGATTTGATGTTAATATTTTTTTGGATATTATGTCTGGAATCTATAACATCTATAATAAAAAATAATATATTGAGTAATATCGTGCAATTTATACTGTTATTTATTATTGCATACATATGTAT
>OOBV01000564.1_pt1 | contig 33540 bp, 27 predicted proteins | sample 1671731 | NCBI WGS metagenome assembly OOBV01 (sample SAMN06348186, study PRJEB24527) | human gut metagenome | biome: human gut; feature: ankylosing spondylitis patient; material: feces | host: Homo sapiens | place: China | collected 2015-10
GCTTGCCTTCGCCGCCCGGAAGCGGAGCGGAGAGCGCGACGTAGTCGGTGCCCTCAGTGAAGGCGAAGGCGGACGGAATGGCGGCGGCGCAGGCGAGCGCGGCGGCGGCCTGAATCAGAGTGCGGCGGAACATGGAATGTACTCCTTTCATGAGAGTGGAGGACGGCCGTCCTCGGGAACGAGACGCGGCCGCACTCCGAAGAAGAATCGATCCCGAAGGATCTCTTTGACGAGGGAGTATAGGCCCATTGCCTCCGTTTGTGACGCTCAAACCCTTGTGCCGCTTGTGTTTTAAGGGAATGTCTCCGTGAGCCTTCTAAAAATGAAAGGAGAGTTTTCTTTTTGGAAAGATAATGCGGGGTAACCCCTAAAGTACGCTTCGGGATTTGGAAAACGCTTGTGTGGCGACGAGGGCGCTTCGACGATTCTCCGTTCGGCGCTCCGTCGGTCGGCCGCGCACTTTCCTTGCGTCGAGCACTTGCCGCGGAATCTCGTCCCGGGAATGTACGCGCGATTCTCGACTATAACGGCGAAAATCGTATATTTTTCGCCGTTATCATCGCAGAGAAATTTGACGAGCAGGAGAGAGAGCACGGTAAGTCGGGAGTCGCCGGCCGCTTTGACGTCGGCGGACGGGAAAGATCGTAGATGGAAATGCCGATGACGAATCGGCGTGGACGGTTCATATTGAAAGTGTCTCAGTGTGAAGAAAAGGAGAAACATCATGACCGTTTCCCGTCGTCATCTGCTTACGGGTTCCGCTGCGGCGGTTGCGGCCGGCTTTGCCGGTGTCGCTCAGGCAACGGACCTCTGCAAGGCTCCTGCCAAATGGGATGAAACCTTCGACGTGATCGTCATCGGCGCGGGCGGTGCCGGTCTGACCGCCGCCATCGTCGCAAAGGAAGCGGGCGCGAAGACGCTACTTCTCGAAAAAATGGGCTTCCCCGGCGGCAACACGATCATCGCGGGCGGAGGTTTCAACGCAGCGATCAAGGAAGACTACGAAAAGGCGGGCATCAAGGATTCGCCCGAACTCCATGCCGAACAAACGTTGGCGGCGGGCGACTTCCGGGCCGATCCCGAACTCGTCCGGATTCTGACGGAGGGCGCACCCGAGTCGGTGGCCTGGCTCAAGAAGCGCGGCGTCAAGTTCCAGGACTACATCTACCAGATTTACGGCGGCATCTATCCGCGTTGTCGGAATCCGATCGGTCCGCGCGGCCAGGCCTACATCCAGGTGCTCGTTCCGGAAGCCAAGCGCGTGGGCGTGGATCTGCGCACGAACGCCAAGGTTCTCGGCATTCATCGCGAACATGCGCTCGAGGGCCGCGTGACGGGCGTGGAAGTCGAAATCGGCGGCAAGAAACTACACATCCGCGCAACGAAGGGCGTCATTGCCTGCGCGGGCGGTTTTTCGGCCAATGCCAAGATGTGCGGCATTCACGATCCGCGTCTCGAAAAACTCGGCACGACGAATCAGCCAGGCGCCACGGGCGAAGTGCTCGTGAACATGGTCGACATCGGCGCGGAAACGCGCGGTATGGACTACATCCAGTGCATTCCCGAGAAGCCTCTGGACGTGCAGCACAATCCGGCACTCTCGACGCAGGTGAACCGCTTCGTCTTCGTGAACCATGAAGGGAAGCGCTTCGTCGCCGAAGACGCCCGCCGCGACGTGCTGCGCGACGCCGTACTTGCGCAGACGAAGATGGAAGCCTTCCCTGTGATCGACGACGTCGGCTTCGAACTTCAGAAGAATTCGAAGGGTCCGGAAAACGAAGCCGCCCGCAAGGCGGGGACGCTCTTCATCGGGAACACGATCGAAGAGCTCGCGGGCAAGATGGGCGTTCCCGCCGACGCTCTCAAGAAGACGATCGACGAATACAACAAGGCGGTGGACACCAAGGTCGACCCATTCGGGCGCAACCCGAACATGCTCGTCAACAAGATCGAAAAGGCTCCGTTCTACTCGGGCCGCATCGTCATGGCCCGTCACCATACGATGGGCGGCGTCTGCATCAACGTCAAGACCCAGGTGCTCGACCGTCACGGCAAGGTGATTCCCGGGCTCTACGCCGCGGGTGAAATCACGGGCGGCATCCACGGGACGAACCGCGTGGGCGGAAACGCCATTGCGGACGTATTCACCTTCGGCCGCATCGCCGGAGCGGAGGTGATGAAGAACTGACGGACTTGCCCGTCTTGTCTTTTGAGACGGAACGGCCGGAGAGGAGCGCTTTCTTTTCCGGCCGTTCTTTTTTCATGAAAGAACGGTTTTGACTTTCGTCATCCATGGTGAAGGTCATGCCTGCATCCATCATTTTGATGGGGACGCAGGAGGCGGACGCCGTCAAAGCGGCCGCGTGCGACGACAACGAAGGGGGCGGGCATGCCGGCGGCCTGACGGGATCGTGACGGCACCACATGTCGTCAGAAGGAAGAAGTTTTGAAAAGATACTCCCGCAGGAGATTTGGTTCTCCAAAAAAGGGAGTGTTCCGATAGAATAGGCAAATCTTCGTTCGAAATTGGCTATGCCCGCGGTTCCCGTAAGGCCGCTTGGGGCAGAGGACCCGAAGTCTTCAGCTCGGAGGTGTAGGGTGGAAAAAGTTCGGCCTCAAGGGAGTGCGATCCGTTGAGGCCGATACAACTAGGAGCGAGGAGATGAAAAGCCCAGCACATCTCTTGACGCTCTTCGTGCTCGGCACATTGTCCGTCACTCTTGACTTGGATGTCAAGCTCTGCGGTCAAGTTTCGCTAGGCACTGAAGAGCTTTGCTTCGCGGCAGTTCTCGTCTATACGATTCTGACGCGTAAATAAAGCGCCGCCGGTGGACATTTCGTTCGCCGGCGTTTTTCTTGGTGCGCTCGGCAGCGCAGGTGTGTTCCTTACGTCCTCGGGTGTCGGAGGCGGACGTCGTCAAATCGGTCGCGAACGATGACAACGAAGGGACCGTCGCTTGGGACATACCCGTCGTGAAAGCGTTGCGGGGCTCAGGCTTCTTAGAGTTGTTGCACAGGAGGGTGATGGTGCATGCCGCCGGCCTGGCAGGATCGTGACGACACCGCGTGTCGTCAAATGATGAAAGTTAAAAAAAAATATACTCCCGCAGGAGATTTGGTTCTCCAAAAAATGGGAGTGTTCCGATAGAATAGGCAAATATTCGTTCGAAATTGGCTATGCCTGCGGTTCCCGTAAGGCCGCTTGGGACAGAGGTCCCGAAGTCTTCAGCTCGGAGGCGCAGGGTGGAAAAAGTTCGGCCTCAAGGGAGGGCAATCCTTTGAGGCCGATACAACTAGGAGCGAGGAGATGAAAAGCCACGCACATCTCTTGACGCTCTTCGCGCTCGGCACATTTTCCGTCACTCTTGACCTGGATGTCAAGCTCTGCGGTCATGTTTCGCTAGGTACTGAAGAGCTTTGCTTCGCGGCGGTTCTCGTCTATACGATTCTGACGCGCAAATAAAGCACCGCCGGCGGACACTTTGTTTGCCGGCGTTTTTCTTTGGAACTTCGTTGCCGGAACAGGTGGGCGACCGCTTTTCCTCTCGGCGAGAATCGCTTCAGCGGCGGCCTCGTCCCGGTCTTGTCTGTCCCGCCGCCTCGCGGATCGACCCCATAATGTATTCAACATCGTCTTCCGGGAGAAGCTCCTTGAAGCGATCTTCGATCGTTTTCACCACGGTGGGCCTGTCTTCTTTGGGAGCGGTCTCAACGGTCCCGATGCCGATGATCCGAAGCCAAGTCCAGAGGCTTTCCGTCGGATCGGGATGCCGGTCGAAGACGGTCCCTTCGTCGGTCTTCACGGCCGGTTGGCCGAGCGCTTCGAACGGCATCTTTCGGACGACTTGCCGTCAGACCGCCCGTCTGGCCAAAGAACGGTCCGGCCTCTTCTTTTCTCGAGCGAACGCGTCGCTTTGCCGCATCGTCCTCGAGACAGTCTCGTTTTTACTTAAGTGCCGCAGAAAAGAAGGAACGGTCTCTCTCGGAAAACAGCCTCCGGAAGAGTGTTTACCCGAAGGGGCTTTTCGTTCAAAGCCCCCTTCCGAAAAAGAGTTTCGGATACTTTGTAACGCTTTGCAAAGTTCACCATCACTCATCCACGAAACTCTCATGGAGGCCATTCATGCAAAAGAATCACCTCGCGGCGGCGGTGGCGGGCGCCATCCTGACCTTGTCTGCGGCGGCGAACGCCGCGGTCGTTGACGTCGGTTCCGACAAAACGCTTACTTACGACGTCCCTTCCACGGTTGCGGACAGCCACAACGTCACGTCCGGCAAGCTCACGCTGGACGCCGGCGGCAACGACCTGACCTTCACGTCCGCTTCCAAAGAAAACTATGCCGCCCTCGATTCCCGCAGCAGCTTTGTCGTTCAGAACGGCAACGTCGACATCCGGGCCGGGACGCTGACCTTCGAGAGTGCCAACGCCACGACCAACAATCCGGGCAATCCGGCGGGCGACTCCCACTTTTCCGCTTGGCTCAACGGAAACGCCGCGCTTACGATCGAGGTCGACAAACTGCACGTCGGCACTGCGGAACAGGGCGGCGACCGTGCCTTTCAAATGAAGAACAGCGGCAACAGCCTTACGATTCGCGCCAATGAAATCGTTTCGTATCAGGGCGACGGTTTCATCAACGCTCAGGGCAAGGTTGGCGAGACCGCCAACGTCGTCTCCATCGGATCGGCGCAACACCGGGTCGGACGGTTTGAAAGTCACACCTCGTGGGGCGATCAGGATTACGGCGTTGCGATTCTGCAGGCGAACGAAGGAAGCAGCGTCAGCCTCTTTGCCAAAGACGTCGTGCTCGTCGGTTCCCATCATGCGCAGGGCGGCGTTATCGGTTCCGGAAGTTTCGGCAGCGTCCTCATCGATGCCGACACGGTCAGGATCGACGGCAACATCTGCGGAACGTACGGAACGACCCGGTACGCCGGGAACGCCCTCAAACTCGCCGTCAAAGCGAACGAGCTCAACATGACGGGCGACGTGAACGTCGGATCGCAAGGCTCCAAATATTCGAAATTCGCGCGGGACACCGTCGTGGACATCGAGGTCGCCAAGAATGCGGTGATCGACGGCGACATCAACGTTGTGAACGACGCAACGGCTTCGGTGGAAAGCAATGCGAACAACAACGTCGTAAACCTCGCCTTCAACGGCACGGGCAAAATTACGGGAACGATCAACGTCAACCGGAAGGCGGCGCTCACCCGCGACGCGGCCGGCACGAACACGGTCAATCTCGGCGGCAGTGCCGACATGAGCGCTTCTTCGGGCAAGTTTGCCGTTTCCGGCGGCTCCACCGTGAACTTCGGCGGCACGGGCCTTTGGACCGTGAACGAATGGAGCGGCACGGACGGCAATCTCGGCGTCGATCAATCCGTCACGGTGGAATTGAACACCGCGGTTACCACGGCTTCGACCGAACTCAAGAGCGGGACCGCGAACTTCGTGCTCAACGAGGGAGGCGCGCTCACGACCGAAAACCTTGCGAGCAGCAACGCCTCCGTTCGCCTCAACGCCGTCGGCGACACGCCGGCCTTGACCGTCTCGAACCTCACGGGTTCGCTCGGCGTCGTTGCTTCGGGCGACGTCAACGACGGCTTCGCCGATGCGAACGCCGCTCTCAAGGCGGTGCAGGCCGCCGTCAAGGTGACCGACTCTGCGGAAGGCTCCCGTCTGCAGTTGTCCGCCGAAGAAGGCGCGGCAAGCAACGGTTGGACCGCAGAGAAGAACGAGGACGGAAGTTGGACCGTAAAGGACAGAGGAAACCTCAAGCTCGACGCTTACGCTTCCGTTTCGACGCTCGCCGCCCTTCAGTGGCGCCACGAAATGAACGACCTCGCGAAGCGTATGGGCGAGCTGCGCGACAACCCCGGCGCGATCGGTGCCTGGGTGCGTCTCTACGGTTCGGAAATGGAATACGGCCGTCAAAACGTGACGGCGAAGAACACGTCCGTTCAGGTCGGTGCCGACCGTCAGGTCGGCGACTGGAAGATCGGCGGCGCCTTTTCCTACACGGACGGCCAGGCTTCGTACGACTTCGGCGAAGCGGACAACAAGTCCTGCGCCGTCGCCCTCTACGGGACGTGGATGGCGGAGAAGGGCCTCTTCCTCGACTTGATCGGGAAGTACGGCCGCATCTCGAACGACTTCCGGCTCAACGGAATGGACGGCGATTTCGACAACAACGCCTACAGCGCGTCGGCCGAATTGGGTTGGCGCTTCGATCCGTGCGGCTACGGCTTCATTGAGCCGCAGGTGGAACTCACCTACGGCCGCATTGAAGGCGACACCTTCACGACGAAGAATGCTGCGCGCGTCTCGCAGGACGACTTCGATTCGCTCGTCGGACGCGTCGGCGTTCGCGTCGGCGTGAAGTTCCCGAAGGATCGGGGCAACCTCTATCTGAGGGTTTCGGGAGCGCACGACTTCCAAGGAGAAAACAAAGCCGACGTCCGCGCCGTCGACGGAGCGGCCCGCCAAAAACTCTCCGAAGACCTCGGCGGCAGTTGGGTAGAGACCGGGCTCGGAGGCAATTTCCGCCTGACCGACGCCACGAACGTCTACGTCGATCTTGAACGAACGACGGGTGCGGAAGTGGAAGAAAACTGGCGTTGGAACCTCGGCGTTCGTACCGAGTTCTGACGAAGTAGTCGACTCCGTCCCGACCGCCGGAAAAGAACCTCGCCGGTTCTCCCTGAACGGGCGCAGTGCCGGTCGGAACGGGCCGGAGAAGAAAGAGCGAAGGAAGGCCGTCCGTCGGGCGGCGCGTTCCTTCGCTTTCATCGGATGAGGCTTACGCCTTCACGACCGAGTCGGCCGCGACCCAGCCGAGCACCACCGCCGAAATGAAGGCCGTGGCGGAGAGGTAGGTGCGCCCGTGGAAGCCGCCGGCCACTTCGCCCGAGGCCCAGAGCCCCTGAATGACGTTCCCGAAGACGTCGATTACCTGCATCTTGCCGTCAATCTTGACGCCGCAGTAGGTGGCGAGGAGCACGGCCGTGGAGGGGAGGATGTAGAAGGGAGGCGTGGAGATTTCCCGAAGCGCACCGAGGTTGCCCGCGAGGAATTTCCGCCCGAATTCGGTGTCGAAACCCTTCTCGCGCACGTCGCGGTTGTAGCGTTCGACCGTGTCCTTCACGACGTTCGGATCAAGTCCCGCCTTCCGGGCGACTTCTTCGATCGTGTTTCCCTTGAAAACCAGTCCCCGTTCTTCGGATTCGAGCACCGATCCGTTGTTGCGGGCGGTTTTGAGGGAAATCCTGCGGGTGGGCTCGTCATAGAGGCAGTAGCCGATGCCGCCCTCCTGCTCCAGCACGTGGTCTCCGACGTCTTTCTTCGGAATGGATTCGTCGACGAAACGCTTTCCCGCCTTGTTGACGACGATTCCTCCCTCCCAGTAGGTGTAGTGTGAGTCGTTGATCGAGTGCGGATCCGTGTTGAAGGCGAACGTCGCCTTGATGTAGGGCATGTCGGCCACGTCCGCTCCGTAGGCGAGCGCCATCTTGAGGCCGTCCCCGTCGCAGCCCTTGCCGCAGATCGTAAGGGTCTTCGCCATGCGCGGGACGTACTTCGCCAAGAGGTCCTTGTTTCGCGCGAATCCGCCCGAAGCGAGGATCACGCCCTTTTTCGCTCCGAAGGAGACGGTCTTGCCGTCCTTTTCGGCAAAGACGCCGACGATCCGCTTCGTCTTTTGGTCGTAGGCGAGGCGCCTGGCTTGAGTCGAAACGAGAAGTTTCGCACCGTGCTTCTTGGCGTGGTCGAGACAGGCCTTGAGAACGCTGTTGGGTTCGATTTCAACGCCGCGGTTCGCGCTCACGCTCGCAAAGAGAAGGTCGGACTGAAGCTTTCCGCCGAGTCCCATGAACCAGTCGTAGACCGACAGATGATTGTCGACGAAGGCGTGCACGACGTCTTGGTTGTTGAGGCCCCCGCCCGTTTCAATGATGTCCTTGAAGAGGAGTTCGTTCGAGTCCTTTTCGCCCGCCTTCTTCTGAAGGTCCGTGCCGACCACGAGCGAGCCGCCCCCGCAGATCGCGGACGATCCGCCCGGGAAGGCCATCTTTTCGAGAATCAACACCTTGAGGCCCTTTTCGGCCGCATGCGCGGCCGCGGCGAGACCCGAGCCGCCCGCTCCCACGACGATCACGTCGTAGGTTTCGTCGAATTTGACGGGACGGTCCGTGGGGAGCGCCATCGCGGACGAGGCGGCGAGCGCGGCGGAACCCGCAAGCGCACTCTTCAGAAAGTTGCGGCGATTGGTCATATGTTTCTCCTTTGGAGGTTGGAACGCGCTCCGGCGGTCTCGCAGACGCCCTGCGGGCCCGCCGAAAAAGGGCGGGCCCGCAGGAGAGTCACCCGTCGGAGAAAAGCGTCCGAGAAATGGTGTGGGTGGTCTTGCTAGGTTGTCAGGCCTTGAGAATCGTGCCCGCGGCGATGTAGCCGAAGATCAGGGCCTTTCCGAAGGCGGTGGAGCCGAGGTAGCTTCTGCCGTGGAAGGAGCCCGTCACTTCGCCCGCGGCGTAGAGGCCGGGAATCACGTCGCCGAAGACGTCGGTGACTTCGGCCTTCCCGTTGATCTTCACGCCGCAGTAGGTCGAAATCAGCACGGCCGTGGCGGGGAAGATGTAGAACGGGGGCTTTTCGATCGGGCGGATCTTGCCCGAAATATCGACCAGGTGTTTGCGCCCGAAGTCGCGGTCGACGCCCGTCGTCTTCGCGTCCTCGTTGTAGCGGTCCACGGTTTCGCGCACGACCTTCGGGTCGAGCCCGGCCTTCTTCGCGACCTCTTCGATCGTGTCGCCCTTCAGAACGAGTCCTTTCTTTTCGGAATAGGTGACGCTTCCGCCCGCCTCGTCCATGCCGACGGCGTCCGAGCGGATCGCGTCGTCGTAGAGGTTGAAGGCGACGGCGTCGGGCTGATCGAGCACGTAGTCGCCGATGTCCTTCTTCGAAATCTCTTCGTTGCAGAAGCGCTTCCCTTCCTTGTTGAGAACGATCGCGCCGTCGCGGAAGACCCAGCAGGCGTCCTTGATGCTCGTGGCCTTCAGATTGAACGCAAAGGTCGCCTTGATGTAGGGCATGTCCGCGACGTCCGCCCCGTAGGCCAGGGCCATCTTGAGGCCGTCGCCGTCGCAGCCCATGGCGCAGATCGTGCTTGCGTTCTTCATGCGCGGGACGTACTTTTCAAGAAGCGCCTTGTTGCGCGCAAAGCCGCCCGTCGCGATCACGACGCCGTCCTTCGCTTCGACGTTCCTGACGCCCGCCTTCGACGAAAGCCGCACGCCGCAGATGCGCTTGGCCTTGCCGTCGTAGAGGAGCCTTTCGCCCTTCGTGCCCGTGCGAAGATCGACGCCGATCTTCTTTGCGAGCTGCGTCCATGCGTCGATGCTCTTTTGCGTGTTGACGCTCAGGTTTCTCGGGACCGACCCCGACTGCGAGAGGCGTTCGGTATTGAGAACCATGCCGTGCTTCATCGCCCAGACGTAGTAGTCGGGCGAAGCTTCGGCGTAGGCGCGCACGACCTCCTTGTCGCAGAGCTGTCCGCCCGTGCGCATGATGTCCTCGTAAAGCGTTTCGACGGAATCCTTGATTCCCGCCTTTTTCTGGAGGTCGGTTTCGGTGACGGCGACGCCCCCGCCGCAAATGAGCGAACTGCCGCCGCAGAAGGCGAGCTTTTCGGCGAGAAGGACTTTCTTTCCGCCTTCGGCCAAGCGGATGGCGGCGGTTAGGCCCGCGCCGCCGGCACCCAACACGACGACGTCGAAGCTCTCGTCAAATTTTTCGGGCCTTTCCGTCGGCATTGCCGAAACGGAGCGGGCGAGGCCGGCGCCCGCCAGAAGGGCTCCCGCGGACTGCAAAAAGGCGCGGCGATTGGTGGTCATAATGTTCTCCTTTATCGGAAACCCGTCGGAAAACGGGATGCTTTCTTTGTCGGGTTCCTTCCGATGGCGTTTATTCTGCCCTCTCGTCTACACTCGAAGCCATCGGAGAGTTTCGCAACGAACTTTCGGATTTTCCGAAAGAAGGAGCCATGCTGCACTTTGATCTGAAGGACCTGCGCGTCTTTTCCGCCGTCGCGCTCACCGGGAGCATCACGAAGGCGTCCGAATACATCCATTTGTCGCCGAGCGCGACGAGCGACCGTCTCTCCGACCTCGAAAACCGGGCGGGGACGAAGCTTTTTCGCCGAAGTTCCCGGGGCCTTCGCCTCAATCCCGCGGGAGAGGTCTTCGCGGAGTCCGCGAAGAAAATCCTCTTTGAGGCGGAAGCCTTGGAGACGAGGCTCGCGCCCTTTGCGCACGGGGAGGAAAAGCGGATCACCGTCTGCTGCAACTACAACGCGGGCGTCACCTTCCTTCCGCGGCGGCTCGGGCGGTTTCTCTCGCACTTCGAAGACGTGCAGGTGGAGGTGGTGCAGCGATCGAGCCCCGAAATCGTGCGGCACGTGGCGGCGGGCGAGGCGGACGTGGGTGTGACGGCCTTCGCGGGGATGCATCCGCTCCTCGAATTCACGCCGTTTGCGGTGGACTGGCTGGTCGCCGTGGTGCCGGTCGACCATCCGTTGGCGAAAAGGAAGGAAATCGCCTTTTCCGAACTCTTTCCCTACAACTACATCGCGGTGGGACCGTATTCGCCCATGCAGGAGTTTCTCTACGAGCGGGCCCGGGAGGAAGGAAAGCGCATCCGCCCGAAGATCACGGCGTCAAGCCACGACGCCGTCATTTCGCTCGTCGAGGAAGGGGCGGGCGTGAGCGTGTTGCCGAGCGGGGTCGTGACGAAGCAGCGCAACGTCGTGGAATTGAGGCTCAAGGAAGCCTGGTCCCTGCGAAGGCTTCGGCTCTGTCGATTGCGAGACCGGAGCGCGAACGCCGAGGAGCGAAACGCGCTCGTAGACCGGTTCGTGGCGGCGTTGCTGGACGACGGCGGGGAAGGGTGGTCGGAAGGAGTGGAGCCGGGCGCGGGGAAGGCGTGAACGGGAACTTGTTTTGCGCGGGAGAAGTCGGTCGCGGGCGCAGGCGAGGGTGACGGGGGATGATTGCGGAGGAAGGTCGGGCGCTCGGGATGCTTTGGGGAAACGAGGCCCGGAGGATCAGGAATCGGGAGGATTGGAGAAGAAAATGTGCGTCGGCAACGGGCGCTGCGGACGCAAGGCCGGACGCGAAGCGACGTTTTTGCGGGGACGGGCAAAAAATCCCCGGGTTCTCCGAAGAGAGCCGGGGCGAAAAGGAGGAGCCGTCTGCACCGCAGGGTGCACACGGGTATCTCTGGGCAGATATACTTCGGTAAGTTAAACGACGACAAACCGAAAAAGACGAATTCTAGCAGAGGAAAAGTCGTTTGTGGGGTGGTCGCGATAAAAATTTTTGCGGCGAAGGGAGATGAGGAAAAGAAAGAGGATCGGGCAAAAGGTTGCGCTTGTCGGAGCGAGGGACGGTTCGGGCGTGGGGCGGGTCGGTTTGGATGTCGTTTGCCGGGTCAGTTCTGGTGTCGTTCGGTGGGTCAGGTTGTGTGTCGTTTCGCGGTGGCGGAAGGAAACCGCCGACGACTGCCCGGTCGATGCACGCGGACGACCGGAAGAGGAGGTTCGGCGAAAGGAAGTCTTTGGGGAAAGGTTGCGACGGGTGCTCTGCCGGAGACGAAATGACATGGAACGGCGGGTTAACCCGCACTTAAGATTCGCGTAAGAAATGATCTGTACAGTTAGCTCCGCCTGTGATCAAAAACCTCAAGTAACGGCATTGCGTGTCCGGGAACTTTAACGCTTTGCCGTCAGGCTGAAGCGCCTCCAGATCTTGTGTCTGGGGGCGTTTCTTTTTTGACGTGCAGAGAGCCGACGCCTTTGGGACGGTCTTTTTTGAAGCGCTTCGTCAAGAGAAGAGACGGACGAGGGCGACGCATCGGCGACGGTCGATGTACGATAGAATTTTTGAACGTAATTCCGCCGGCGGCCTTCGGTTGCGGTTCAGGTTGTTGAACGCTCGCAACGCAATGTCTTCATCAAAAGATCCGGGCCGCCGAGGACAGTCTTCATCGCGCACGCTCCCCAGGCATGATCATCTACAAAAGCAACAAGGCCGGTTTCATCGAAGACACGCGCAACTGCTCGATCGTCGAGACGTTGCAGATGAATTTTGCCAAGCAAGAAGGCCGCCGGGCGTCTCCCGGGGAGGAGCGCGCCTGGCAGTCGTCGCTGCAGTACGTCGCGAATGCCTTGGACGACGCCGCGCTCCCCGCGGATGCGGGCGTCGCCGTCGAGTATCAAATTCCCTCCTGTTCCAAGCGCGTCGACGTTCTGCTCTCCGGGTACGACGAAGCGTTGCGTCCCAACCTTGTCGTGATCGAACTCAAGCAGTGGTCCGAATCCGCGGTCACCGACGAGGACGGCATTCTTGCGGCGCCGCGCCACGGAGCGGCGTTGATCCCGGGTCCGCATCCGAGCTACCAGGCCTGGTCCTACGCGGAGCTTCTGCGCAACTTCAACACGGAGTGCGCTCCGTCTTCCGAGCGATCCGCCGTTCAGGTGAGACCCTGCGCCTACCTCCACAATTATCCGGCCGAGGGCGCGGAACAAAACGTCCTCGATCCCCGTTACGCGGAATATCTCAACGCCGCGCCCGTATTCCTGGGCGGTCCCCGCGAGCAAAAGCACCTCAAGAGCTTTTTGAAGCGCTTTCTCGTCAAGGGCGATCGGGGCCGCACGATCGAAATCGTGGAAAACGGGGAGATTCGCCCCTCCAAGGCGCTGGCCGATTCGATCGCGGGAATGATCCGCGGCAACCGCGAATTCGTGCTGATCGACGAACAAAAGACGATCTTCGAACACGTGCGCTCCCTGGTTCTGCAGCGCTCGAGGTTGGATCCGAAGAAGCGCGTCGTCATCGTGAAGGGCGGTCCGGGCACCGGAAAGTCGGTCGTGGCCGTCAATCTTCTCGCGGCGCTCACGGCCAAGCAGAAACTCTGCTGCTACGTCTCGAAGAATGCGGCTCCCCGCGCCGTTTATTCGGCGAAGCTCTCGGGAACCTTCAAAAAGAACGTGATCTCGAATCTTTTTCTGGGTACCGACTGGGCGTACAAGCTGAACCGGGAAGAGTACAACCTTTACTCCTGCATTCTTGTGGACGAAGCCCACCGACTGCGCGAAAAGAGCGGCGTATTCGGGAACCTCGGCGAAAATCAGATCCGGGAGCTGATGCAGGCGGGCCTGGTCACGGTCTTCTTCGTGGACGACGAACAGCGCGTGCATGTGAAGGACATCGGCTCGGTCGCCTCCATCCGCGAAGAGGCCCTGAAGCTCGGGGCCGAAGTGGAGGAGTTCGAACTCCCGAGTCAGTTCCGGTGCGGCGGTTCCGACGGCTATCTCGCCTGGCTCGACCGAGTGCTCGGGATTCGGGACACGGCGAACCGGACGCTCGACGGAACGGGCTACGACTTCCGCGTCTACGATTCCGCGACGGAACTGCGGGAAGCGCTTTTGCGGGAACAGGCGAAAGGCCTGGACCATGAAGCCCGTCTGCTCGCCGGGTATTGCTGGAACTGGATTTCGCAGAAAGAGAGCAATCCGGCCTCGAAACCCGACATCGTGCTCGACGACGGGGAATTCGCCCTTCCGTGGAATCTGAAGAAGGACGGCAATCTTTGGCTTCTGAAGGACACGAAGATCGAGGCCGTCGGCTGCATCCACACCTCTCAGGGGCTCGAGGTGCCGTACGTCGGCGTCATCATCGGGAAGGACCTTTACGTTCGCGACGGCGAAGTCGTGACCGATCTGTCGGGCCGGGCCAAGACCGACCAGAGCGTGAAGGGGTTGAAGGGGATGGCGAAGAAAGAGCCCGGCAAAGCCGGGGAAATCGCGGCGCAAATCATCCGGAACACCTATCGCGTTCTGATGACGCGCGGCCTCAAGGGGTGCTTCATCTATTCGCCCGACGAAGAAACGCGGGAATGGTTCCGAAGTCAGATCGGCCGGCCCATGGAATTCTCAGGTAATAGGGATAAAAACTGAAGGTACTGAGGGTAAAAATGAAACAAGGCACCTCCGTAGAGGTGCCTCGTGCTGAGTCCGGTTAGGGCAAGCGCCCGTTCAGACCTTACGCCTTTTCAGCCGCGGCGGCCTTGCCGGCCAGGCGGCCGAAGACCAACGCTTCGGCGTTGTTGCAGGCGCCCTGATAAATGTGGCCCCACATGGAACCCATTTCGCCCGCGACATAGAGGCCCGGAATCACTTCGCCGTAGGCGTTCAGGACCTGACCCTTGACGTTGCGGCGCGGACCGCCCTGCGTGTTGAGAAGCGAGGGAACGAGCTCGATCGCGTAGAGCGTGCCTTCCAACGGAGCGGAGAGAACCGCACCCTTGGCGTTCTTCATCGGACGACCCAGGGCGTCCTTGCCTTCGGCTACGCCCTTATTCCATTCGGCGATGGTGGCCTTGAGGCCTTCCGCGTCGATGCCGATCACCTTGGCGAGTTCTTCGGGCGTGCGGCCCGACTTGATGAGGCCGGCCTTCAGTTCAACGGAGTTGTCCTTCGACCAGATGTAGCCTTCGCGATAGCCGAGCCAGCCGGTGATGCCGCCCGCCACGGGGCCGGCCTTGAGAGCCTTTTCGTCGAAGATCAGGTAGGCCGGAATGCGCGGATAGCTGTGCTTGATCGGATCAAAGAGGTCGACGGCGTAGAGGCAGGTGTGCGTGTCGATCGACTTTTCGTTCACGAAGCGCTTGCCGTTCTGGTCGACCCAGAAGCCCGAGGCCGGCATGTTGCACGATGCAATGGCCTTCTTGCCCGGAACGATCGTGCCGAGCGGGCAGGAGTAAGCGGTCATGTGCCAGAGCTTGGCGCCGACGGCCTGCGCCATCTTGATGCCGTCGCCCGTGTTGCCCGGGCAGCCGAGCGCGTGGATCTTCATGCCCTTGGCGAAGTTCGAGAGCATTTCGGACGAATATTCGTAGCCGCCGCAGGCGAGGATCACGGCCTTCTTGGCGTGGTAGTTCTTGAGGGCGCCTTCCTTGCCGGCCTGGATGCCCACGACGCGACCGCCGTCAACGATGAGACGAACGGCCGGCGTGTTGTAGCGGACGGGAATCTTGCGAAGATTCACGACGACGTTGTGGTACATCGCAAAGAGGGCGGGACCTGCGGAGAGTTCCTTCCACATGAAGGTGTACTTGTCGATCGTGTCGGCATGCGGAAGCGTTGGGAAGCCCGCGCCGCCGTAGCGGCCCATGCGGGAGCCTTCGGCCATGCCGAGGAGGAATTCGCGCTGCTGAACAATCTGGTCGACGAAGGTGCGAAGGAGTTCCTGATCCATTTCGCTCCCCGCGTATTCGAAGGTCTTCGTCAGGTATTCGTAGGCCTCCTCCTTGTTCTTCGGGATCATGATGCCGCCCGCGCTCACGGAGGTGTTGCCGCCGCCCGCTTCGAGCTTTTCGAGAATCAGCACCTTGGCGCCCGCGTCGTGCGCTTCAATGGCGGCCGCGGCGCCCGCACCGCCGAAGCCCGCGATCAGGACGTCGGTTTCTTCTTCCCACTTGAAGTTCGGAATGGCTTCCTTGGCGATCGCATGACTGCCGAAAGTCGCCGCGGCGGCCGTCAAAAAGCCTTTGGCAAGTGTTCTTCTTTGCATGATGTTTCCTCCTCGTAGGGAAAAATCTTGATGAGGAAAGCCTATCTCCGGAATCGTGCAAAAGAAAATAGGAACAAGTTCTCATGAGGAAAGAATCGGCGTGAGGGTGTCAGGTATTTCGTGTCTCATGGGATAACACGTGCCCCTGACGGGTTCACCTATCCATGATGACTACGACGAAAAACTCCAAACGTAAGAACCAGCCGAACGGCGTCGACATCAACCAGTTCCCGAAACTCGGGGCGGCTATTGATGAGACTGTGACCCCGGGTCTGCTCAACGGGGGTGGAGGTCGCCAAGAGCCTTACCCATATGGTCATGCAGCGCTTCGTGGAAGCGGTCCTTCAGGGAGAGATACAGGCTCATTTTGGTGGTATTCCGTCTCGTGCTGCAGAAGGCGGCGACCAAGAAACCGAAGAGGTTGCCGGCACGCACAGCCAAGGCAACAAGCGCAACGGTGTCGGCCGCAAGACAATCAATACCGACGTCGGGCCTGTCGAAATCAACGTACCTCGCGATCGACAGGGCACTTTCTCTCCCATTCTGCTTCCCAATTAAACAAAAAGGATCGCACTTCCGGGGGTACGCGGCGAACTGTACCTCTGACGCCTTTCATCGGAACATCTTTGCGATCCTTTGAGAATACGGTAGCACAGGACTCTGGAAAGGGCAATCTCGCGAAGGGAATCGTGATCGCGATGGACGGCAACAACGGCAACGTGGAATTCCGCCGCATGTTCGACCCGCGCCTCACGGAAGAATTCCAATTGGGCGGCGGTTCTGTAACACTACGGAACTCACGAAGATTCGGTCCGTCGCGGCGCCGCCGTTTTTCGTTCGTCAGAGAGTGAACTTTTCGGTTTGTTCATGACCGATCACGACGAACGGCCGACCGTTCCCGGTCGACCGTACGTGTTCGGGATTGAGAGTGAAGCGGGCCCTTCCTCAACCCGCTTCCGTCTCTTTTGCCGTTACGCCCGCGTTGCGGCGTTCTTTCCGGCCACGCGCCCGAAGACGACGCAGTCGGCGATCGAAACGGTCCCCAGGCGCACCATCCCGTGGACGCCGCCCGTGCATTCCCCGGCGGCGTAGAGTCCGGGAATCACTTCCAGATCGTCGTTCAAAGCCTGCGCCTTGGCGTTCACGGCGATGCCGCCCTGACAGTAATGCACGCGCGGCCAGAGGCGGCAGCCGTAGAAGACGCCCTCGTTCCTTTCCGTGTCGTCAAAGATCTTGGCGCCGAAGTCGGGATCCTTCTTTTGCGCAATCGCTTCGTTCCAACGGGCAAGAGCCTTTTGGAGAGAAGCCGGATCGATTCGGTAGAAGCCGGCCGCTTCGTCGATCGATCCGAAGCGGCGGATCGCGCCGTTCTTGAGACCGGCTTCGATGGTGGAGGGCGGAACGTGCTTGGCGTTCTTTTCCGAGACGAGCAGCACGGCGGGATGACCCGTAGCGATGATCGCGTCGGAGCGGACCTTGCGGTTTCCGGTTTCGTTCACGAAGCGCGAACCCGTCTTTGGGTCGACCATGAAGCCGTAGCCCACGGACGACTCCACAAACTTCGGACAAACGCCGAAGCCCTTTTCGTCCGGACTCGTCCAGGGACCGAGCTGAATCCAGTCCATGTGCACGGACGTTGCGCCTGCGCGGAAGGCGGCGACCATGGCGTCGCCCGTGGCGCCGGGTTGATTGGTCGATTCAAGCTGCGGCCCGAGGCGCGCGTCGTGGAGACTGCGAAGCTTCACGTTCTGCGAGAAGCCGCCGCTTCCGATCACGACGCCCTTGCGCGTGCGGATAAAGACCGTCTTCCCGCTCTCCTCCTTCGGGAAGCGGTAGCCTTCGCGAATTTCCGCGCCGATTACGGCGCCCTTCTCGTCCGTGACGAGATTCATGAGCCGGCAACGCGTCTTGACGGGGACGCCGAGCTCCTTGAGCTTATTCATCATCGGACCGATCATGTTGGCGCCGGTTCCCTTCATGTAGCAGGCCGAGCGCGCCACGGAATGGCCGCCCTGATAGCCGAGACGGTCGAATTTGACGCCGAGAAAATCCTTGGCCCAGCGGTAGCCGTCGAGCGCTCCGTAGGCGACGACCTTCGCGCATTCGACGTTGTTGAGGTGTCCGCCCGACTTGAGCATGTCCTCCAAAAGCAGTTCGGGACTGTCCTTGATGCCCGCCGCCACCTGCAGGTCGTTGCCCGGCGCGGCGAAGCCGCCCGCGGACAGAATGGAGTTGCCGCCCACCGTCGGCATCTTTTCGATGCAGAGCACGTCCGCGCCGTTCGTGCGGGCTTCAATGGCGGCCGCAAGACCCGAGAAGCCGGAGCCGACCACCAATACGTCGACCGTGCGGTCCCACTTCGGTTCGGGACGGCAGGGCTGCGCCTGAGCGACGCCCGCGGCGAGGGAGGTGAGCGCCAGGGCGCCGGATCCGCGCAGGAAGGCGCGGCGGTTGATCTGCTGAGTCATGATCTTTTCTCCTTTGGTTTCCTAGGTCCCCGTCGGGGACGCGGCTTCGAAAGGCCGCCCGGGTCGGTTCGCCCGCAGCGCCTCCGAAGGGTTGACGGGATTGTAGGAAGAGGCGGAGCCGTGCCGCTCCGACCGTTTGCAAGACGTGTTGCGTTTTTCGCAAGACGGATTACACTTGTCGGTAGCTTTCACTCTGGAATGCGACACGATCATGCCTTCCGTCGAATCCGACCTTACGCTCTGGAGAATCATCGACCGCATCGCACGGGGCGACACGCTCACCGAAGCGGCCGCCCGGGAGAGGCTTTCGATCTACGCCGCTTCGCGCCTCCTCGCGAAATTCGAAGAGGAAAGCGGCCTTTCGCCGCTCGATCGCCGGCACAAGCCCGCACGTCTGTCGGAGGATCTTCAGAAAATTCTCCCCGACGTGACCGTTTTGCTCGAAGCTCACGAGCGCCTCTGCGCGCACCTCGAAGCCGCTCGGCAAAATGCCTTGCGTACGCCTCTGCGGCTGAGCGTTCCTCCCAATTTCTCGCGCGCCTCCTACGGCAGACTGCTTGAGGAACATGCCGGGCGCGATCCTCTGCTTCGCGTGGAGCTCACGGACCCCCGCGACGAGGAGGATGTTCGCGAAGGGAGGGTGGACGCAGCCTATCTCTGCTACGTCCCCGAGCTGCGCGGGGACGACATCGCCCTCATTCCCGCCTTTTCCGTAGGAACCTTTCTCGTCGCGGCGCCCGCCTATCTTGCAAAGCACGGGACGCCCCGTGCGCCGGAAGACCTCGCGCGCCACACGCTCCATCGTCGTGTCGGAGGTTTCTATCCGAAGGCGACGATGCTTTTTTCGGAAAGCGCGGCCTACTCGCTCGAAACGGGAAAAATAGAGCCTCTGCCCGCCTCGGAAGCCGAGGCAAGGGAGCGCAATGCGGCCGAGTTCCCCTTCAATCCGCTGATACGGGAGGCCAACGTCCTGACCTGCTATCAGGCGGCCGTCAACGGAGACGGCATTGCCGTCGATCTGCCGCTTCGTCTTCTCGAAGACGATCTTCGTACGGGGCGTCTCGTCGCCGTCCTGCCGCATTGGCGCAGGCTGCTGTTTCACAACGTCATCGCGGTGTCGAAGGCGATTCGGCGCAGCCCCGCGCGCATGGCTTTTTTGGAAAGATTTGCCGAAGAGGAGCGCCGCCACGGTCTCGGCCGTTGGGAAAAGTGGTGCGGAGTCTTCGGGGTCGACGCCCGGGCGGTCCTCGAGCGGGGATTTTGAGAGTCTTCGGGGCGGGAGAGAGCCTTCAGGACGGGAAGGAGAAAGAAACCCGAAGTGCGGGTAATCGCTCTCGTAGTCCGGAGGAAGTCTTCAGCATAATGAAAAAACGTCGGCGGGCGAACCGCATTCTCGGGCGGTCTCGTCGACGCTTTGCGTCCTCCGACATTTGGCGAGATTTTCCATGACCGACCTGCAGCTTTTCCACCAAACCCTTCCCGCGAATCCGAAGAATCTTGACGTTCCCCTCTACAACGCCGAAACCGCGGCGGCCGTGCGGGCCTTTCACCGCACGATGCCCGACTATGAGCCGACGCCGCTTGTGCATTTGCCTTCGCTCGCCCGGGCGCTCGGCGTGAAGGACGTCTTCGTGAAGGACGAGGGGAAGCGCTTCGGCCTCAAGGCTTTCAAGGCCCTGGGCGGAAGTTGGTGCATCGCGTCGCTTCTCTCCGAGGAGCTCGGGATGGAGCGTCCCGACTTCGCGGTTCTGACCGCCCCCGAAACCCTGAGGCGTCTCGGCGAGCGCACCTTTTCCACGGCGACCGACGGCAATCACGGGATGGGCGTCGCCTGGACGGCGATGAAACTCGGTCAGAAGGCGGTGATCTACATGCCGAAAGGCAGTTCCGTTGAACGCGTGGAGCGCATCCGAAAGACGGGCGCCGTGGTGCACGTCACCGACGTCAACTACGACGCGACCGTGGAGCTTGCGAAGGCCACGGCGGCGGAAAACGGCTGGACCTATGTGCAGGACACGGATCGGCCCGGATACGTCGACATTCCGAAGCGCCTGATGGCGGGTTACATGACGATGGCTGAGGAAGCCGTCGAGGAAATGCGGGAGCAGGGCGTTCGCCCGACGCACGTTTTCCTGCAGGCGGGCGTGGGGTCCATGGCGGCAGCCGTGGCGGCGTACTTGACGAACGTCTTCAGGGATTGTCCGCCCGCGTTCGTGATCGTGGAGGCCGAAGCGGCGGATTGTCTCCATAAGACCGTGGCCGCGCGGGACGGAAAGATTCACATCGCCGAAGGGGATCTCGCCACCATGATGGCGGGGCTTGCCTGCGGGGAACCCTGCCGCACGGCGCTTTCGATGCTCGAAGAGACGGCGGAGAACTTCGTCACGATCACGGACCGCGTGGCGGCCCGCGCCATGCGCATGCTCGGGAATCCCTTGCCCGGGGACGACCGCGTCGTGTCGGGTGAGAGCGGCGCGTCGGGGTTCGGGGCGTTCGTGGAGCTCGTGCGTGAAGGCGCTCCCAAAGAGTGGCGGGAGACTGTTGGGCTCGACGAAAACGCCGTGGTGCTCTGTTTCTCGACCGAGGCCGATACGGATCAAGGAAACTACCGCCGCGTGGTGTGGGAGGGGGTGCCGTCGAGCGAGTGACGGCAGAGAGCGGGGCGGTTCCTTCCGGTTGTCAGCGTGCGTTTGGCTCCCGCTCGTCTCGGCCGGATCTACGGAGGGCGGGAATCGAAAACGACCGTTCGGGAGTGCCCGGCGGCGGGCGGGATGCGGCCGCCGGTCCGATGGCCGCCGAAGAGCCGGACCTTTTCAAAAGAATAAAGATTCGGGATGATTGATGCAGGGCAATCGTACCTAGGTACGAACGTTCGGAAAATAAGAAGCGGAGGAAGATCCGCCGCCCCCTCGGGAGAGTGCGGATCTTCGATCTCGAACGTGCGTTCCGGTCGCAGGAAAACCGGAAAAGGAGACGAAACATGAAACGTAGAGAATTGTTCGCCATGGGTGCGGCCGCGGGTGCCGCGGCTCTCGTTTCGCCCGTCGCGGGCGCTGTTCCCGTGAAGGCTCCCCAAAAGTGGGACGAATCGTACGACGTCGTGATCATCGGTGCGGGCGGCGCGGGTCTCGCCGCCGCCTGCGAAGCCGTCATGGACAAGCTCTCCGCAGTGGTCTTCGAAAAGGAACCGACGGTGGGCGGCTCCTCCGTCATCTGCGGCGGTCAGTGGGCCGTGGGCGGCACGGAAGAACAGGAAAAGCGCGGCATCAAGGACAGCGAAGACCTCTTCATCAAGGACATGATGACGACCGGTCAGAACCAGAACGATCTGGAAGTCGTCAAGGCCTACGTGAAGGAAACGAAGGCCCACTACGAATGGATGACGAAGGAACTCGGCGTCAAGCCCATTTCCGTCACGCTTTCGGGCGGCATGAGCGTTCCGCGCGCCCACACCTTCAAGCCGGGCGAAGTGATCGAGGCCATGCGCAAGTTCGCGGTCGACGGTGGAGCCAAGGTGGTTCTGCGCACGAAGGCCGAACGGCTCCTCTGGGACCACGAGAAGAACTGCATCGCGGGCGTTCGCGTGTCGCGCCGCGGCAAGGTCATGAACATCGAGGCCAAGAAGGGCGTCGTGCTCGCCGCGGGCGGGTTCTCGCGCAATCCGAAGATGCTCAAGAAGTACGCGCCGCTCCTTGAAAACGCGGCGGTGATCGCGGGTCTCGGCACGCAGGGCGACGGCATCCTGATGGCGCAGGCCTACGGCGCCGACATGATCGACACCAACTACATCAAGGCCTCCTACGGGTTCACGCTCAAGCCTTCGACCATCAAGGACATGGCCTTGACGCAGTTCAAGGGCGCCATCGTGGTGAACAAGACCGGCAAGCGCTTCATGGACGAATCGATTTCGTACAAGACGCAGGCCGACATCGCCTTCGCGCAGCCCGAAGGCAAGTCCTGGATCGTCTTCGACGACAATATCCGCAGAATCGCCATGAAGATGGACCCGATGCAGGACGGCATTCTCTGGAAGCCGATCGACGAAGGCAAGTGCCCGGACTACGTCTTCATGGGCAACACCATCGAAGAAGCCGCGCAGAAGGCCGGACTCGATCCGAAGACGGTTGCGGAAACCGTGAAGAACTACAACGGCTATGTGGATGCCGGCAAGGATCCCGAGTTCGGGCGCGCCGGGCTCGCTTCCGGTCAGGGCAAGCTCGTCCGCATCGAAAAGGCTCCGTTCTTCATCTTCCCGTCCGTCGGCGCGATGATCGGTACGTACTGCGGCATCAAGATCACTCCGAAGGCCGAGGTCGTCGACGTCTTCGGCGAAGTGATCCCGCATCTCTATGCGGCCGGTGAAATGACGGGCGGCGTGCACGGCGCTTCCTACATGACCGGCACGGCCTTCTCCAAGGCCATGTCCTTCGGTCGCATCGCCGTTCGCGCCATCGCTCAGAAGAAGTGATGTTCGTCTTTCCGTGAACTCACACGGTGCAAGTCGCCCGGCTTCGGCCGGGCGCGGGAGCGGATCGGGGTAGCATTGCCTTGATCCGCTTCGTTTTGGTTTTGCGAATATGTCGTTGCATCGCCGGGATTTGATTTTTGGAACGCTGGCCGCTCCTTTTGTCCTGCCGTCGCCCGTGCGGGGACGGCCGGACGGGAAAATCTATGATCTGGTGGTCGTAGGGGCCGGCGCCGCAGGTCTCACCACCGCCTGTCTCGCCGCCGAGTACGGCTTGAGACGAATTCTCGTGCTCGAAAGCGAACCTTTGATCGGCGGTTCGAGCATCATCAGCGGCGGATTCTGGGCCGTGAGCGGAACGGAGCTCCAGAAAGAGCGCGGAGTGATCGACAGCGACGAGGCGTTTTACGAGGACATTCTCGCGGTCGGCGCTCATAAGAACGACGAGCGTCTCGTTCGCGCGTTCATTCGGGAGAATCGCCGTCAGTACGAATGGGTGCTCGGACAGGGCGTTGCGCCGCAGACGCTTGCGCCCGGATCGGGAACGCTGAGAGCGCACGTTTTCGATGCGAAAAAACTCGTTTCTCGTCTCTACCGCAGAGCCGCGTCCTCGGGCGTCGACGTACGGGTAGGCGCAAGGGTGAGGGAGCTTTTCTTCGAGCGGTCCCGCAACCGCGTCGTCGGCGTCCGAACGGACCGGGCGGCTTATGCGGCGCGGGCCGTGCTTCTCTCCACCGGCGGTTTTTCGCGCAATACGGCGCTGTTGGAAAAGTATTCGCCCCGCATGCGCTTCGTCTCCACGATCGCGGCCCAAGGGAGCCGCGGCGACGGCATTCTCATGGCGCAGGCGTTGGGGGCGGGGCTCGCCGACATGGAGTGGCTCGAAGCCTCCTACGCCTTCATCCAAAACCCGACCACCATTCACGACATGACCTTCGTCAACTATCACGGAGGAATCATCGTCAACAAGTTCGGGCGTCGCTTCGTAGACGAGTCGCTCCCCTACAAGTTGATTGCAAAGGCGGTCCTGCAGCAGAGCGACGCCAAGAGCTTCATCGTGTTCGACGAGCGCATCCGCGGCATTTCCGAACGACAGCCGATGGACCGGCGACGCTGGGACGTCGTGCCGCTCGGCACGGGACGCACCCTTGCGGAGGCGGCGAACCAATGCTCCATCGATCCCGCCGCCCTGCAGGAGACGGTCGAAGCCTACAACAAGGCGGTCGCCCGGGGCGAAGACGCAGGGAGGGGATCGGTGGCCGTCAACAACGGTCGGTTGCTCACGATCGACAGGCCGCCCTTTTATGTCCTCCCGGTGTCGCCCTGTCTTCTCGGGACCTACTGCGGCATCAAGATCAACGACCGTGCGCGGGTCCTGACCGCGCAGGACGACGAGATCAAAGGTCTCTGGGCGGCGGGCGAAGTGACGGGCGGCTTTCACGGGGCCTCCTTCATCATGGGAACGGCTTTGGGAAAGGCGCAGACCTTCGCTCGGATCGCGGCGCAGGACATCGCGCGCAGCCTGGGGGAGGCGTAGATGATTCGAGTTCGAACCGCCTTTCAGGCCGCCCTCCTGCTTTTTCTGACGCAAACCCTGTTTGCGCAGGTCCCGCAGACGACCGTCGAACTCGGCATGGTCGAAGAACTGTCGCGGGAGTCGCAGGGACCGTTTTTGGAAGAGACCGTATCCGCGCTGCGGGCGGATTTTGCCCGGAACGGAATGGCGCTCAACGTGACGCGCGCTTCGGAGGAGGAGATCGCACGCCTCGTGAGACAGAATCGGCTCGATTTCTTCCTGGCGCCGAGCGACCTCTATCGTCAACTCCTCCTGTCGGGCTGCAGCGACATCGCGGTGACGCACGCCGCCGAGACGACGAATCCCAATCGGACGCAGGGCGCGCTTTTTCTTTCGCGTCTCGGCGAAGAGCCCGACGTGCCCCGTTCGGTCTCCAAGGGAAAAGTTCTGAGGCTCGGCGGCGAGGCGGGCTCCGTGATCGTTCGGGGCGAACTGATCCGCCACGGACTCTCCGGAAAAGCGTCGGCCGACCTCTGTGCGAAGATTCCCGTCCGAGCGGACACCGACGACGAGACGGCCGAGGCGCTTCGCAGGCTCCGCGAGGGCGGACTCGACCTCCTGATTCTTCCCGTCTGCCGCCTGGAGCGCTACTGCGGGAGCCGCACGTGTTCCACGGCGGACCTCGGCGTCCTCTGGCCCAAGCAGGATACGGACATGACCTGCCTCCATTCGACGCAGCTCTATCCGGGGACGACGCTCGTGGCGACGCCGTCTCTTACTCCCTTCGCCCATCGGGAAATTCTGAGCACGATCTTTGCGCTCAAGGCCGGGGCGAACGGGCAACGCTGGCACGTCGCCACGAACTTTCAGACGACGGACCGCACGCTCAGACTTCTCGACGACGATGCGTGGGCGCAGGTGCGGCAATCCTCCATTCGAAGCTTCCTGAACCGTTGGAAAGGGTGGATCGTCTTCGGTCTCTGCGCGTTGGGATTCATTGTCGTTCACACCGTCGTTTTGCAAGTGCTGGTGCGCCGAAAGACGCGGGAGCTCAGACATGCGCTGACGGAGCAGAAAAGAGCCCGGCGGGAAACCGAACTCATTTCCCGGCGTCTGGAAAAGCAGCGCCGCCTGCAGACGATCGGACAGATGGCGAGTCTCTTTGCCCACGAACTCGGACAGCCCCTCAACGCCATCGGCTGCTACGCCCACGGCATCGGCAAGGCCACGGAAAACGTCGAAAAGCGCCGGGCGGTTGAAAAGGGGATTCAGGGAATCGAGGAGCAGGTCGGGCGCGCGAGTGCGATCGTGAACCGAGTGCGCGACTACGTGCGTTCGCAGACCGTGCGCGACAAAGTGATCGACCTCGGCGAACTGGTGGAAACGGCGATCGGCAACTTCAAAATCACGAGCCTCGGCAACGTTCCCGTCGCGTTGAAGCGCGAATGCGCCGGCGACGAGCTTCGGGTCCGCGGAGATTCTCTGGAATTGGAGTTGGTCGTCGTGAATCTCCTGCGAAACGCGTCGCAGGCGATTCAGTCGATCGGGAAGCCCGAAATCCGAGTGAGGATTTTTGATCGTCCCGGTCCGGGCTTTGAAGTTTCGGACAACGGCGTCGGCCTGACGGAGGAAAAGCTCGCCGAGATCGTTCAGATCGGAGAGAGCACCCGTCCCGAGGGGTTGGGTCTGGGACTCTCGATCGTGCGGGATCTCGTCGAACTGCACGAAGGCAAAATCGAATTTTCCCTGACGCCCGCAGGCGGACTCGTCGTGAGGGTGACGTTGCCGCCCGCCCGAGAACCGGACAAGGAGTGTGAAAAGTGAAGAAAGAAAACGCCCTGATCCGCATCGTCGACGACGACGCCTCCGTTCGGGATGCTCTGGTCTACATGCTCGAGCAGGAGGGGTTCGACACGGTCGCCTATGCGAGTGCGGAAGAATTTCTGGTGAACGACATGCCCTCGCGCCCCGGTGTCGTCGTGCTCGACGTGCGCATGCCCGGGATGAGCGGCACGCGCCTGCAGGACGAAATGATCGCCAGACGAATCGACACGCCGATCATCTTTCTGACGGGACACGGCGACGTGGACATGGCCGTCAAGGCTCTGCGCAAGGGGGCCTACCACTTTCTGCAAAAGCCCGTCGACACGGACGAACTCGTCCGGACCCTGCGCGAGTGTCTCGAGAAGACGCGGCGTGGTCTCACGGCCGAAGAGGCCCGGGAGGCGATCGGTCTCCTGACGCCTCGGGAGAGACAGATCGCGAAGCTTCTCCTTCAGGGGGTGCCCAACCACGGAATAGCGGAGCGGCTGAGTCTTTCGGTGCGGACGGTGGAGAATCACCGTACGAGCCTCTACCGCAAGCTTCGCGTGAATTCGTACGAGGAGCTTAAAAGCCTCTTGTGCGGGTGGAAAATCTAGGACGCTTTTCTTCCGACGTCTGTACGGGGCGCAAACTTTTCCGAACTTGCGGGAGCCCTGCTTCCCTCCGTGCGCCGTCGGAAAGAAAGGTTTTATCGTCAAGGAGTTGTTCCTTTTATTGCGGAGGGAAAACCATGTCAACTCTCAATCGTCGTGCTTTCTTGAAGGCGGGGGCCGCGGCCTCCCTTGCCGGCGCGGCCGGCATGGCCAAGGCGCTCGAAGTGAAGAGCGCCGACGGCTACAAGTGGGACCGCACCTGCGACGTCGTCGTCATCGGCTTCGGCGGCGCGGGCGGTCCCGCGGCGGTTTCCGCGAAGGAGGCCGGAGCGGACGTGCTCGTGCTCGAGAAGATGCCCGTGGGCGGCGGCAACTGCACGGTTTCGTCGGGCGGCTTCGTCTGCGTCGACAACGTGAAGGACGGTCTCGCCTACATGAGGAAGACCTATGAACTCTCCCGCGGCGAATGCGACGAAGAACTCCTGCGCATCTTCTGCGAAGGTTCGCTCACGATCAAGGAATGGATTTCGAAGCTCGATCCAGAAGCGAAATTCCGCGTCTACGGTCATGCGGGCTGGCAACACTTCCCCGGGGCCGACGCCATCAAGAAGTGGAGCATCTACGGGCGCAAAGGCTTCACGGGCGGCGATTCGCTCTTCCAAACCTTCCGCCGCATCGTCGAGGACGTGCAGAAGACCCCGGTTCTCTACAACACGCCCGCCAAGCGACTCGTGCGTGAAGGCAATACCGTGGTGGGCGTCATCGCCGAACACGAAGGAAAGGACATGGCGATCCGCGCGAAGCGCGGCGTCGTCATCGCGACGGGGGCTTTCAGTGCAATCCCGAACTCGTCCGCAAGTACGTCACGGGGTCGAAACTCGCCTTCCTCGGCAGCCCCGGCAACACGGGCGACGGGCTTCTCATGGCGCAGTCCATGGGCGCTCAGCTTTGGCACATGACGGACGTTTCGGCGCCGCTCGGCATCGAGGTTCCAGGCGTGAAGGCGGGCTTCCAGCTCTCGGCCAAGGTTCCCTCCTTCATCTGGGTCGACCAGGACGGCAGCCGCTTCGTGAACGAAAAGGGGATCGATGGTCATACGCAGATCACGGCCGTCACCTTCTACGACGCCGTGAAGCACCGCTTCCCGCGCAATCCCTGCTGGATGATTTTCGACGATCCCGCCTGCAAGGCGGGCCCGATCTACGGTTCCGCCGTCTCGGGCTACGCGCTCAACCGCGAGCACTACAAGTGGAGCAAGGACAATTCGGAAGAAATCAAGAAGGGCGTCATCGTCAAGGTCGACACGATCGAAGCCTTGGCCGAAAAGCTCAAGATGCCCAAGCTCGTCGAAACCGTGAAGAAGTGGAACGAAGACATGAAGGCGGGCGCCGACTCGGTCTTCGGGCGCCGCATCATGAAGGACCCGAACGCCAAGGTTGTCTTCGAAGGACGCGATCAGGATCTGCTCTCCGCGCCGATTCGTCTCGACGGTCCGGTCTATGCGGTTCCGCTTGTTCCCGTCGCCTACAACTGCCAGGGCGGCCCGAAGAAGGACGCCAAGTGCCGCGTGCTCGACGTCTACGGCGATCCGATTCCGCACCTCTATATCTGCGGGGAACTCGGCTCCATGTGGACGGCCGTCTACCAGGGCGCTTCCTCCAACGCCGAATGCATGATCTTCGGGCGCATCGCCGGCCGTGAGGCGGCCAAGGCCGATCCTAAGGCGTAATAGAAAAGCGTTCTCTTTGTAACGGAAAGAGGCCGGGGCCGAACTCCCGAAAGAGTCCGGCCCCGGCCTTCGGTTTCTTCCCCGACGGGATTCGGGTCTGCGCCGGGTTTCAGAAACGACCCGAGGTCAGGAGAAGGCAAATCGCGAGGTTTCTCCCGCCGGGGTGTCGGTCCGGCAATCCCCGCATGCCGCTCGCGGAAGAGAGAACGCGCGGCGTGCGGAAACGGAGAAAATCTGCTGATCCGTCAGTCCAGGCCGTAGTGACGGATCGTGCGCACGGCGTCTCCTTCGTGCAGGTTCTGTCTGAGGATGTTGCCGGAGGGCAGCCTGATCTGAACCTCGTTTCCGAGCCTCGCAAGGAAGCGCCCGATGATGAAGGAGAAGCCGACTTTACGGGAGTTGACCAAGACCAGATCGCCCGGCTTCGGTTCCTCGTCCGAGAGGGCCAATGGCACAGGGTTCCGTTCGTCGGGATCCCCTCCGGTCAATCGACATTCGATCACCAGGGCGTCGAGGTTGGGATCGAACCGGAAAAACGATTACACGATTTCAAGCGATATTCGGTTACCAGAGCGTCGACGTCGGAATCGTGTTCGGAAAGCCACTCGGCGTCTTCCGGTATCTCTTCAAGGCCTTCGCGCCGGTCGTGCTTGTCGTCGATCCGGTCGAAGATCCATTGATCGGGATCGATTTCGTTTGTGATGTCCGACTGGCCTCTGAAGATCACGAAGAACGCTTTTACCGGGCCGCTGACAACAGTCTTTCTGGTGTGCATGATCCTGCCGGTTCCGTTCGGATACGCGGAACCGTTCCTCTACCGTACGGCACGACTCGGTACGCGAAACCGTGCGTTCGGTGCGGGCGGTCTGCAGGAAATGTGCCCATGGGCACAAACGGTCTCTTGGGCGAAGTCTGCGGAAATGTGCCGCATGCGGCACAAACGGTCTTTTGCAAGCAAAAATGCCTGCTTTTGTCTTCACGCCGCATCGTCTCCTTGGTCCAACAGTCGGGAATTCAATGCGGCAGGGGCCGATGTTCGTCGCCGTCGACGCGTCCGCGCCGTCGCGGGACGTCAAACATGAAACGGCCGGACGGGCGAATTTGAAACGGCTGCGGGTTTCGGACGGAGATTTTGAAACGGCGGACCGTCTGAAATCTGCGGCGCCCTAAACAACGACGGGACCCGACCAAGATTTCGGTCGGGTCCCGTACTTCTTTCACTCTCACTACGGCAGGCTGAAATTCAGACGTTTCTCTCTCACTCTGCCTCAGCCGACACACATTACGCGTTCATCTCTCTTACGCGCTCGACGGCGTTGGCCGTGCGGAGATTGCGTCCTTCGGTGCGCAGCACGACCGAGCGGGCGAGGAGGTTCTTCCCGATTTCGAGGAGCTTTTCCTGAGGAGGTTCCGATTCGAACTCCCGTTCGCCGGAAATTTCGCCGCGGATATCGACGCCGTTCACGACGATTTCCTTCATCTTGCCCGGCGTAAAGAGATTCGCGGGCGCCGATTCGGCCGCCACGTCGGCGAAGCGAACGCTGCCGCCGGCGGCGAACATGCCGAGGGCCAGGGCGAGATCCTTCGTGTGGATCACGGGCGTCTTGAGCGACTTGCTCCACTGAAGCTCGAACGCACCGTCGTGGCGGGGATAGACGGCGATGGCCCACACGGGATTCTTTCCCGAAGATTCGGGAAGGTTGCGGACGACGTAGAGGGCGTCGGGATGGAATTGGGTCATGATTTTTCTCCTTTGAAAGGATGGTAGTTACAAGATGGTTTTAAGAAAATCCTTCACGGCCGGGGGAAAGTCGGGTCTCGCGAAGTGCTTTCCTTTCTTCACGTGCGTCAACTGCAGGGCGCTCAACACTGTTTTTGTTTCGGACAACCGGGCATAGGTCTGACGGCCGGTACGCAAATCTTCCCGGTCGCAGTCTTCCGAAAGAAGAAGTTCAAGATTGTCCTGAAACGAGTCGACAAAGTTCCTGTCCGAACCCCCGGCTCTCGCCAACAGCGTCAAGGCGAATCTCAAACCCTTCTGCGGAATCCCGGAAGGATTGCGGCAGGCCGCAACCACCGCTTTGGCGTAGTCGGAAGGATCACGACCCAAAACGGAGGCGACTTTTACAATGCCCCGGGCCATTTCCTTGAAATCGTGTTTCAGCAGGTAAGTTACGGGGGTTAAATCCTTCCGGCGGCCTTCGCTGCCCGAGACGAGTTCTTCGCTCATCCATTCCCGCAGAGCCGTCACGGGATCGTATCCGCGAAGTTTTTCCAACACTTCGTCCTTTCGAAGCGCTGCCTCCAGTCTTGGCCGGAGACTTGAGAGCACGCCCTTCCGGGCCAACCGCACAAGCGTCACGTGAAAGTATTCTTTTTCGAACGGCAGCGACAGAAGGTCCGCGGGTCGAACGAACATAAGCAGCTTCTCGGCGTGGTTTTCGACTATTTGCCTACACTCGTCCGCCGAGAGCTCACGGGCATCCGCCGCGAGACAGGCCCGAGCAAAATCGGCGGGAGCGTCGGGATCGAGACGGGCCAGCCCCAGTGTTTCGACGACGAACACGCGCCGGCGTTCGCGCTCCAGCAGCTCCCGAATGTGCGAGGACGCCAGATCCATTTCATTCGTCTCCGCAAATGGCGGCGACGTCGTCAACCGACAACATGTAGAGCGAATCGCAAATGTCATCGATCCAGTCCGTCGCAATTTCCCACATGATCCGCTCTTTGAATTCCTTCCCCGCGGAAACGATGATTTTTACATCCTCGTCATTGTCCATCTCGAACAGATCGTAGAGATGCACGCCGTTCCGATAGCAGAGCGTGTCAAAGTATTTACAAACTTTTTCGGCGCCGTATTTCTCGTAAAACGCTTCGCCGCTCATGGGAACATAAGAGATCGCACGGCGGGTGGCGTTCGGATACTTGCGCATGTAGAACCCGACGGGATCGGATCGTTCTTCAACGTCGATCACTCTGGTGAAAGGACTGCGGCAATAGCGAATCGTCGCGTTGATGTAGAAACCGAGCGGGTCCTCTTCGAGGTTGCCTCCCAGAAAAGCCGCCAGCATGTCGTAAGCGTCTTCGTCGTAGCTGCTCTTGCGAAAAGCTTCGATGAGTTCTGCCTTGTTGCGGATGACGGTCCCGTCCAAGACCGAAACGACTTCTTTGATTTTTGCTTCCATGTTCAACTCTCCTACTAGGTAATCGGAACGATCAGCGTTCCTACAGGATCAAAGTCTACTGATCGAAGTTGGGATCAGAGAGGAGACGGGGTTCCAAACTTCATCTGCGTTGGCATTCGGTCTGGAGAACATACTTTTTTCGTAAAAATAGACTTCGTCCGTGAGCCCCTTACTGTTGCGGTAACGCTACTTAGGTTCAAGGGCAAGTAGTTGTCTCAGATCCATCAGTGACGGTTTACCCCTAGCCATATAATTTTTCTTTCCCTCTCTGCCAGAGAAGAAGAAATACCGGTTAGACTATGGGGTCATTGTTTCCTTTTGTTGCTAACTCCACACCATGCCGACGATCGCATTGTCTTCCGTTCTGGATCGTCTTGATACGTCGAGCCTGCAGGCTCTCTATCCATACGATGCCTATAACTTGGTGCTCCGTATCGCAAAGCGTCAGTCGTCGGAGGACCTGCAAAAATCTCTGCTCGAGTCACTCTCCGTTACGGAATTGCTTTCGACGGAAGAAAGCCGACAGATGGTATTGAGTGTGTTGCAGGCAAATGAAACCCGGCAACTGCTTGCTGCGTACGGAATGAAGGACACAGGCACAAACGGAGAGAATCTTCGCCAACTCGATGCCGTTCTGCGGGAAAAGAGCAATGAAAGTCATGGCCTCGATCCGTTCTTTTTGACATTCGGGGCGGACCCGCGCGAACTCGAAGTAGACGACGAAGAGTTGGAAGTCGTTGTCACGCCGTTCGCCACCGAAGCGCAGGCAGGATACCCGCTTCATCCGTATCAGCGGGATGTGTTGAATCGAGTCGTGAAGTGTTATCGAGGTGACGAGAATCGTCTTCCGGCCACTCGCGCTCTGTTGCACATGCCGACGGGCTCGGGAAAAACTCGTACCGCCATGGTTCTTGCGTGCCGATATCTGATGTCCCGTCCCAAGGGGCTCGTTATCTGGTTAGCTGACACGTATGAACTCTGCTCTCAAGCCGCCGAAGAATTTCTTCACGCCTGGCATCACCTCGGTGACCGAAACTTACCGCTTTACCGTATTTATGGAAAGCTTGATGAGAGCCCTGACTACGCGAAAATCGAACATGGCTTCGTTGTAGCGACCTTACAGTCCGCAACCTCTGCGCGTCGAAAAGAAACCGAAGGCGATTTGCGAACGCTTTCTGCATTGGCCTCCCACAGACCCTTCGTCATCGTTGACGAAGCTCATAAAGCACCTGCTCCCCAATACAAAAAGGCCATCGAAACGTTGCTTCCCGTGACCCTCGGAAGCCACAAAGCTCGTCTTTTAGGGCTTTCTGCTACGCCGGGCCGGGCAACGAATGATCGCGATGCAGACCAATCCCTTGTTCGCATGTTCGGCGGAAACATCTTTTCATTGCGAGTCGAAGGCTACCCAACTCCCATTGACTTCCTTACTGATGAAGGATATTTGGCCAAGGCCGTTTTTCGACAGGTACCGTCCACCATTAGTTTCGACACATTAAAACTCACGCAATCCGAGCGTGAAGGACATATTTCCAAAGACCGACTGAGCGAGCTTCTTCGTTACATCGGCGATGATGTCGAGCGCAATTTCCTGATCTTCGAAGAACTGAAGAAATTAACGGAAAAACATCAACGCATTATCTTCTTCGCCGCGTCGGTCGCTCAGTCGAAGCGCATGGCCTACGTTCTTCGTTTGGCCGGCATCGCAGCAAAAAGCGTATCGGCCGAAGACACTACACCTAGTGAACGTGTTCGTACCATTCACTGGTTCAAAACATCCCGCGCCAAAGCGCCGGAAGCTCGAATCATCTGCAACTACGGGATTTTGACAACGGGTTTTGATGCTCCGGAAACAAGCGCCGTTCTGATCGGTCGTCCCACTCAATCGTTGGTTCTCTACTCTCAGATGGTCGGGCGCGGTCTGCGCGGACTCAAAGCGGGCGGCAATGCCGAAGCCGAAATCGTTACGGTCGTTGATCACGCCATCAAGGGTTTCTCAGACGTGAGCGCTGCATTTACCAATTGGAATGACAGTTGGCATCAACCTCACGCCGATCGGCTCTAACATTTTTCACAAATTTTTGGCTCTTCGGGGGTATGTGTGGGTTGAATCGATCCATCAGATACCCTCGG
>OOBV01000572.1_pt1 | contig 33307 bp, 33 predicted proteins | sample 1671731 | NCBI WGS metagenome assembly OOBV01 (sample SAMN06348186, study PRJEB24527) | human gut metagenome | biome: human gut; feature: ankylosing spondylitis patient; material: feces | host: Homo sapiens | place: China | collected 2015-10
GTGCATCAAGCACTCGCCTGGCGATTGAGAAACCGTCTGCCACGATGTTTCCTGCGGCAGCCCACCTCTCACATCGAGGAATAGAAACACTTTCGTCCTTGACCCGACACAGGCTTTCAAGGACGCACCGGAAGTCATCGCCCTTGTTGGACGAGAACGCTCCGGGGACATTTTCCCACACGCAGAACCTTGGATATTTGCCATTGGTAGCGCACCTCATTTCTTTTATAATTCTTACCGCTTCATAGAACAGGCTCGACCTTGACCCGTCAAGACCGCTGCGTTTTCCGGCAATGCTCATGTCCTGACACGGACTGCCGAATGTGATTATATCCACGGGCGGCAGGTCAGCACCGTTCAGCGCAGATACATCTCCGTAGTGCTTCATCTGCGGCAGTCTTTTCGTTGTTACCCGAACGGCGAACGGTTCGATTTCCGAAGCCCACAGCGGAGTAATGCCCGCAAGCATTCCTCCGAGCGGAAAACCGCCGCTGCCGTCAAAAAGGCTGCCAAGCGTGAGTTCATTCTTCATTGGTGACCTCCAGTTCGGAATAAGCAATCGTCTTTCCGTCACGAACCACAGACACATTCTCCGCAGAACCGACTTGCTCAATATACCGCTTCACGATAACATCGCAGAACTTTTCGTCAAGCTCAATTGTGTGACAAATGCGGTTCGTCTGCTCACAGGCGATAAGCGTACTGCCCGAGCCGCCGAACGGGTCGAGCACGATACAGTTGCTCATGCTTGAATTCTTTATCGGATACGCAATAAGCGGAATCGGCTTCATTGTCGGGTGGTCGCCGTTCTTCTTCGGCTTGTCGAACTCCCATATTGTCGTCTGCTTGCGGTCGGAATACCACTGGTGCTTGCCGTTTTTCTTCCAACCGAACAGACAAGGCTCATGCTGCCACTGATACGGCGAGCGCCCAAGAACAAGCGACTGCTTCTTCCAGATACAAGTCCCGGAAAGGTAAAATCCCGCGTCAGCAAATGCCTTGCGGAAGTTAAGCCCCTCTGTATCTGCGTGGAAAACATAGATGCTCGCATCGTTCGCCATTGATTTCTCCATGCAGGTGAAAGCGTCCAGTAAGAACTGGTAGAACTTCTCGTTCTCAAGATTATCGTTCTTGATTTTTCCCGCCGAACCCTCATAATTCACATTGTACGGCGGGTCGGTAACCACAAGATTTGCCTGCTTGCCGTCCATAAGGAACTCGTAAGTTTCGGGTTTTGTACTGTCGCCGCAGACAAGTCTGTGATTTCCGAGCAGCCAAAGGTCGCCCGCTTTTGTTATGCAAGGTTTTTCCATTTCACCGTCCACATCAAAATCATCGTCCTTGGTATCGGAATCATCGTCAAAGAACGCAGCAAGTTCCTTTTCATCAAAACCAGTCAGACCGAGGTCAAAATCGTCTGCCTGCAAAGCTTCAATTTCAACTTTCAGCATTTCCTCGTCCCAGCCTGCATCGAGAGCCATTCGGTTGTCTGCGATTATGTACGCTTTCTTCTGAGCGGGCGTAAGGTAATCCACAAACACACAAGGCACTTCGGAGATATTCTCGGCCTTTGCGGCAAGAATTCTTCCGTGACCCGCTATGACGTTGAAATCCCTGTCGATGATAACTGGATTGATAAAGCCAAATTCCCGCAGCGAGGAACGCAGCTTGTTCAGCTGTTCCGGCGAATGGGTTCTGGCATTGTTGACGTATGGTATCAGCCTGTCTATCTGGACAAGCTGCATTTCACTGGTCGTGTTCATCTGACGTTCCTCCTTTTCAGAACCTTGTGCAGACCCTTTCGGGCGTCCATGACATTGCCCTTAATTGCCTGACCTTTAATCGTTCGGTATTGCTGTACCGTGAGGTTAGGTCGGTTGCTTTTCAGTTCCTTGAAAAATTCGATGGTATCCTTTGACATAGCGTTATCCTTTCCTTGAACGAAGCAAACGTTCCATAGCGTCATTCAAATCATCACCGACAGGTTCGGTGCAGTTCTCCTTGACAATTCCGTAAATCTCATACCAGATGAGATTTGCATTCTTCTGAAACTGCTGCGACATCTGCACAAACGGCGAAGCAATAACGCCGCCCGTGGTCGGGTGCTTGCCGAGCAAGCCGTAAGTGCTGATTGCTTCCTCGCACTGAATGTATCTTGCGTATGCCTGCGCATAGGCTTCGATGAGCCGCTTGTTTATGAGGTTCTCACAGTTCCTTTGCTTAAGCCACAGCCAGGTTTCTCGGTATATATCGTCAGCGCCGAGGGGAACTCCGTTCTTCTGCCGAGCCGAGAGATAGTCGCTTGGCTTCGGCATATCCGAGCCGTTAAGCACAGCGCCCTCCGGCAGGTCGACCGCTTCAAGTTCCGCAGTGTCGAGCGCAGGTATATCGTTGCTTATGATTTTCACCGGAAGTCCTTTCTGCTTTTTCTCTGCGGCAGGAGCGGGTTTATCTCCGGCACGTACCCGTCTGCCGCCTCTGTTTGTGCCGTCCTTAGCCATGATTATCACCTCCGCAGGACAAGAAAAAAGGACGGTTCGCACCGTCCGAAAATATATTCATGGGTTAATACCCCGTTTGAACCCCGGTTTTTGCGCACGAAGCCCCGGGCCGCTGTCCGAGGTAAAGGTCGCAGAGATTTCGACCGCCCCTACCGGTCACCGAGATCGTGGTGTATTTTCGTGTGGCATGACTGGCACAGCGACATCAGGTTGCTGAAATCATTACTGCCGCCGTGCGACACAGGAACGATATGATGTACCTCCTCAACCGGAGTGAGCCGACCCTCTTTCAGACACATCTCGCACAGCGGGTGAGCCGTTGCATAACGCTTTCGTATCTCTCGCCACGCTCTGCCGTATTTCTTGTTGCTGTCAGCAGGGCGAACGAGTTTATTGTAGCGACGGTTCATCTGCTTTGAGTGTTTCTCGCAGTACTGTCCGTCACAACGGTTGGGACAGCCGGGGTAAGAACAAGGGCGCTGTGGTCGTCTGGGCATGGGGGTCATCTCTTTTCTTTTTTGCTGATTATATCATACCACAAAGGGGCTACTGTAAAACAGTTGATTTTACTGTAAAGTTTCAGGAACAACAATCTCTCGCATTGCTTTATGGTGCATTTTGTAGATGTTATCTATGCCGTATCCCATCTGAACAGCTATCTGCTCCCAGGTCTTGAAGCACAGATACCGAAGTTCAAGAAGCGTCTGATATTCGAGATTTGAAACACCGCGAATCACTCCGGCAATCTCCTTTTTGAGGTCAACCAGGCTATCTATGTCAGCGTTTATCTCGCTTTCCATATCCACGATTTTGATTATAACATCTTCCATACGGTGGATATTTCTTGTGGAGTTTCCGGGCATATCGCTGAAAACCGTTGTCGCTTTCTGCGCAAGCAGATTCAATGAAGCTATCTGCTCCATCTTGCTGTTAATACGCTGGTCTATTCTGTATGCCTGTCCGAGATATTCCTTTGCCGTCATGCCGAAACCTCCTCTTTGAGCTTTTTCAGAAGCAATTCTCCGTTCAAATCCGAAAGTATCGAAAACCAGTTTGAACGGAAGAATTTCTCTATACTCCGCTTATCGTGCTGCGCCGATTTGTCGTCCGGTGTATATCGCAGACGCTCCACGGCATCACGATAATCCTTGACCGCTTGTACGATTATGGCATTTGCCAGTTCCTTGTATGGATTCATTTATGTACCTCCGCTTTCACTGCGATAATAAGTGCCGCCTGCGTTGTGTCCTTTGCTTTTAGAGCTTTCATGATCTGCTCGTCAATCGTGCCTTTTGCAATTATGTGCTGAATTACAACCGTGTCGGCAGTCTGTCCCTGCCGCCAGAGTCTTGCATTTGTCTGCTGATACAATTCAAGGCTCCATGTAAGCCCAAACCACACAAGCGCCGAACCGCCGCTCTGCAAATTCAAGCCATGACCTGCGCTAGCTGGGTGGACAAGAGCCACGGGGATTTTTCCGCTGTTCCATTCGGAAATATCTCGGCTAGACTTGATTTCACGGATTTCAAAGCGTTTTCGGATACGCTCCAAATCGTGCTTGAACCAGTATGCCACAAGCAGCGGTCTGCCGTTCATACTCTCGATTATATCTTCCAAAGCGTCAAGCTTTCGGTCGTGTATCTCGATTACACTCTCGTCATCTGAGTAAACTGCGCCGTTCGCCATCTGCGAGAGTTTGTTTGAAAGCGATGCCGCATTTGCCGCAGTTACTTCTTCGTTGTCCTCGGACAAAACAAGGTCTTTTTTCAGCCGTTCGTATTTCTCCCGTTCCTTGTCGGAAAGCTGAACCACATATTCCGTACTCACAAGTTCGGGCATTTTAAGGTGGTCAGCAGCTTTCATGGAAATGGTGATATCCGAGATTTTGTCATATATCTGCCGCTCGGCGTTGGGCAGAGGCTTATAGCTGTAAATCACCATTCCGTTACGCTTGTCCGGCTGAAAATAGGCGTTTCGGTACTGTCCGATGAACCGCCCGAGCCGCTCGCCCATATCCAGTAGTTTGAACTCTGCAAATAAATCCATCAGACCGTTGCTTTCGGGCGTACCTGTCAGCCCGATTATACGTTTCAGCTTCGGTCGGATTTGCATGAACGCTTTAAACCGCTTCGATTGGTGGTTCTTGAATGAACTTAGTTCGTCAATTACCGCCATATCGAAATCAAATGGAAACCCACTTTCCTCTACAAGCCACTGTATATTTTCGCGGTTGATGATGTAGATATCTGCGGGAGTGCGTAGGGCTTTCAGACGCTCCTGCTCCGTACCAACCACTACGCTGTAACGCAGATTTTTCAAATGCTCCCACTTTTCGATTTCAGCGCTCCAAGTATCTCGAGCCACTCGCAGCGGAGCAACCACAAGTACCTTGTGAACCTCGAAACTGTCGAAAAGCAAGTCGTTTATTGCCGTCAGCGTAATGCTTGTCTTGCCAAGACCCATATCAAGCAGAAGCGCCGCAATCGGGTGGGTGGTTATGAACTCTGCCGCATACCGCTGATAATCATGTGGACTGTATTTCATCAAGAATTTCTCCTATCTGTTCTGCGCTGTCAAGAACATACACCTTAAAACCCAGCTGATTCAGAAGCCTGTGTCGTGCCAGCTGAAGCTGTCTTGGCTTTTCTCCGGGTGCCTTAACTTCCACAAAGCCGATTTTACCACCATGCAGAAGTACGATCCTGTCAGGCACCCCATCAAATCCCGGCGATACGAACTTTAATGCCAGACCACCGATTTTCTTTACTTCCATCAGTAATTTATGTTCGATTATTTTTTCTCTCATAAGCTGCTCCTTTTTGCAATGGTGCAGATCTGAACAGGTCTATTCATAAACTTTTATATAGGGCTATTTTTTCTATAAAAACAGCCCTAAAGGGGGTTTTATACCAAGATCTACAAAGACCTGCACCCTTGAGGTTTATTCTATGAAATCAGATTTAAGCTGAAGCCCCATTATTACATAGCCGGACTTGGTTTTCTTTCGCAGAAAACCCGCATTTTCAAGAGCCGTATAGAACTCGGTCGTGCATCTGGTAAACTCACCGTTTCTCGCACAATACGCACGATATTCCTGGTAGAACTCGCCCGATTTCTGTATATAGGTTTTATCAACCTCGCAGCAATCCTCAATGAAAATGGAGAACCAGTCATTACTGTCACGATAGCGGCCTATTGCGTCTTTTACAACACCCGGAACAGATATCTTGAAATTATTATTTATGGCTTTCTGAGCGCCCTCAATAATCCAGGACAGAACCGCTCCACCTGCGTTTTCATACAGATGGTCCGCATAGTTCTTGATATCCGACTTGCCGTGTATTTTAGCGTTGAATGGTATGACGATAAGCCTGCGCCATGTACCGTCATCATTTGCGCCGACGCGGGGAAGATGATTTGTATACAGAACAATCGTGTGCGTAGGAGTGAATTTGAACGGATCCTTATACTTTTTCTCCGCAGTGATTTCATCAGTGGAACAAAGCTGCTTTACGATTGATGTGTTAAGACGTACACCCTCTTCAAGTTCGGCGGCAATAACCAGACGCTTCCCTTTAAGTTCAGCCATCTCGGGCTTCACATTCCGCTTACAGCCGACAGTCAGCGCATCGGCGGAGATGCTGCCGCTGTAACTGCCCAGGACTCTTGCAAGCACATTCCAGAACGTGGATTTACCGTTGCTGCCATCACCGTAAGCTATGATAAGCGCTTCCTGATAGACCTTTCCCAATGCCGCAAGCCCCACAATCTGCTGAACATACTCAATAAGCTCGTTGTCGCCACAGAAAGTGTTGTCAAGAGCAGACAGCCACAAGTCCTTGTTATCATCAGACGGAGATACCGCTGTTATCTTTGTTATACAATCGTCTGCGCTGTGAGTTCTTGCGCCGTTGATTCCGTCACGAAGGTCATAAGTTGCGGCGGGGGTATTAAGCAGAAATTCCTGCGTATCAAACTCGCTTATATTGCGCAGAAGTATAGGTTTTGCCGCCTGCAATGCGGAAACTATGTATTTCATATCTCTGCGTTTCATAACGAAAGCCTTATACGCCAGCGTATTGCAATATTCAAAATATGCGTTCATGCTGTTTGCGGCAAGGGCTTTCTTCAAAGCCTTGCCGCCCTCGGCAATGATTTCTTTATCAATTCCTGCTTTTTCAAGAGCCTTCTTCGCCTTTATCAACTCCGTCTCAGATTCAGCAAGCTGGCGGTCAAGAAAGTCCTCGCAAGCGCCGACAGCAAGCTGCTTTGACTCAGCCCAATGCGTACCGACAAAACGCATATAGTCGGTGGAGTCCGTATATACGAGTTCACCGTTATATTCTCTTGCCAGAACTTTTGCTTGTCCGATATCAGAGAAATCCTCCGGACACAAACCGAAATCTGCGTTATACTGTTCAGGCAAAACATAGTCGGGCTGTGTTTTTACCTTGCTATAGAATTTCTTTGCACTGCACCAGATGGTCGAGAGTTCAGCGTCATCAAGAGGAGGTACGCATTTTGCCGCTTCATCAATAAAAGACTGGCGCGCTTTATCTGTATCACCATATTTCTTGAGAACTCTTCCGGCAAAGCGGGATAAAGTTGCATTGCGGCTGCCTTCGGGTATAGTGGTATCACCGAACTGCGCCTGTGGCATATCTTTATCAAATACATCGTTGTAATAGACTTCTAAAAAGTCTGTTAGGTTCATAAACCCAGGATATATCTGGACGTTTGTGTCCGCCGTACCGAAAAAGAACCTGGCTGCGTCAAGCGCCTGGGTGTCGAAATATGGGAACAGCAAGTTTACCTGCTTCTTCATTTCACTGTATAATGCAGGGTCGCTTACATAATCTATCGGGAACAGAACATGGAACTTCGGTCTGGGCGGTTTATTGCCTTTTGCCTTCATGTGATTACGGCTATAGTGAACAGCAAATGAAACGCCGGGAAATGCGTTTGCGACATCTTCGGGAGTCACCCAGTTTTCGGGGTTCTCTGAATGGTCGTTATCGCAATCCACAGGCAGGCAATCGCTGCCGATGAAGTTGCTGTTGCTGCGATAACTGTTTTTATACTCGGCGCAAACATAATCGGTCAGGACAGCGGCTTTCAGACTGCTGTCGTCCGTGACATGATGAATGTGGGGGTATAAGCAGTTTGACGGAATTCCTGCTGTGTCTGCACTGTAAATCGTGAACATCAATCGTTTACCTCCTTGATTTCTTCCGTGAAATATCTGATACGGATTTTTCGCTGCTTAGCTTTTTCGATTTCTTCAGACATTCCCGTGGTTATTGTTCTGCCGAATACCCACAGTTCCCTGCACTTGGTAAGCAGAACGTAATTCATGAACATTGCCGTTTCTCTTTCATTTTCCTCATTCATAAACTGCGGAAACAAAAGGTGCGGCGCAAGGGGTATGCAGCCTTTGTCTACTGCGTATCTGCAATAGCGTCGGGCATTCGCTGTATTCAGCCTGGTGTTGCCCGAGTAAGGCGAACAGATATACACCACAGGCTTGAAGTGCATTGCCTTTTCCGCCTTTATAGCGGCTGTAAGCCCTGCGTATGCGGTAGGGTCGGGATAGCGTTCGTGGTTATAGTAGCTTACATCACTCATTAAGTCACACCTCCCGCAACTGCCGTCAGCAGTCCGTTTACGAAATTCCCGTAGTCCTCCCGTCCGAGTTCCTGTATATCACTGATGTTATAATCGCTGTAGGTTGAGCGAACCTGTCTTGTGAAACCGAGTTTGCACAAGGATAAGGTCAGAGCCACGACATCATTAAGCGTCGGGTAGTGTCTGCTGAACTGCTCCTTTGTGCATTCGGGGCATATTACCTTTGCCGACAGTGGGTGGTCTTTCTTGGCTCTGAACAGTTCGTGCAGGGGAACAGGGACTTCCTTTCCGCATTTGCAGCAGACAGAAAAGGTGTTTCCTTCAAGAACGGGATTTTCCCTGTTTTTGTTTTTTGCGTAAATCATTTTTCTCCTCCAAAAAAATTTTGATTCGGTTTATTGCCTTCACCTACTAACGGACAGGCAAAAGCAAAAACCGAACCAGCATTCAATCTTTTTTATAAAAAACACACTCATACCCGTCAGCTCGCAACGGAAGTCCCGCTGACCACGGCGGAGTTCTACCCATCATCTCGCAGATTTCAGCCACGTTAGTGTCCTCGGGACACTCGATAATAAGTTCATCGTGGACGTGACCGCAGATACGATAATTCCGCAGTGTCCGCATAGCGTAGCATAAAATATCTCGGCTTATCGCCTGCACGATATTCTCCACGAATTTCGGACCGTAGCTTTCAATGCGTTCCCACTTCTTCGTTGCCCCAACACCCTCGTAAGTAACTGATTCACCGCCGAATTTATTCTCACCGATACGGGGCTTGACGTATGACAGCCGCCTGCCGCTTGGCAGCGTGATGAACAGCATTCCGCTCCGGTATTCGAAACGTATTCCATGTGTGTCTGCGGGGAGCCTTTGTCGTATTGTATCCTTCACGCAGCGGTCGACTTCCCACCAGAACCGCACGATATTCGGGTTGGAACTGCGCCACATATCCACGAGCGGCTGAAGTTCGTCCTCTGATAAGCCCATCTCAAGAGCGCCCATAGCTTTCAGAGCGCCGACCGAGCCGCCGTAACCAAGAGCAAGTTCTGCGATTTTGCCTTTCTGCCGAAGATGTCCGTTGACACCGTGTTTTTCGACAGGCACACGAAACATCTGCGAAGCGGACGCGCAGTAAATATCGCCGCCAGTCTTGAATACTTCAAGCCGCCATTTCTCCCCGGCAAGCCATGAAAGCACCCGCGCTTCTATCGCAGAAAAGTCAGACACCACGAATTTCATTCCCGCTTTCGGCACGAATGCCGTTCGGATAAGCTGCGACAACGTATCGGGAATATCATCATAGAGAAGTTCCATGGCAGTATAATTTCCGCTTTTCACAAGCGCCCGAGCCTGTTCAAGGTCGGTGATATGGTTCTGCGGTAAATTTTGCAGCTGTATGAGCCGCCCCGCCCAGCGTCCGGAGCGGTTTGCGCCGTAGAACTGAAACATTCCATGCGCCCGACCGTCAGTGCAGACAGCATTTTTCATCGCCTGATATTTCTTGACGGAGGATTTCGCAAGCTGATGACGGAGTTCAAGAACATCCGCAAGCTGGGGTGGAGCGGTTTTCAGTAATTCAGAAACCGCTTTCTTTCCGAGCGTGTCTGTTTCAAGTCCGTTCTCGGAGAGCCATTGTTTCATCTGTTGAACGGAATTCGGGTTATCGAGTGAGGTAAGTTCCTGCATTTTCGCCGAGAGCAGTGATTTTGAGCGTTCATCAAAGAGAATTGCGTTCTCCACAACCACCATATCAAGAGCAATTCCACGGTCGTTTATCTGCTGGTCAAGGCAGTATTCTTCCCACACAAAATCGGGTACTGGGAACTTGCGCAGCTTGTCCTGTATCGACATCTCGACCTCGACATCGCGCTTGTTGTAAGCCTTGAACTGCGCCCACTTTTCCGGCGCGTGTTCGGGGAGATTACGCGTCCTGCCGCCGTTTGCTTTGGTAGGAGCGCACGGTACGCAGAAATATTTAATGAGTTCCTTGCCCTCTTTCAGCTTTTGTTCCGGCAGTCCGAGAACGGCTCCTGCGCCGGCAAGCGACAGCGGAAGTCCCATGTATGCCGCCCATATCATCGAACATCTCCACGATTGCGGGTCGAGGTATTCACCGACAGGCAAGCTGAGGTATTTCGACAGGCACACTCTTTCAAAAGTTGCGTTGAACGCCCATTTGATAACGCTGCTGTCGGTCAGCGCCGCGAGGATTTCCTCGGGAATTTTCTCGCCCCGCGCAAGGTCGTACACGACAACATCTCCGCCGTTGACAGACACTCCAAAAAGCAGTATCTCAAAATTCGGCGACTCCGCATATTTGTACACACCACACTTTGTAAGGTCAACGTCGCTGAATGTTTCAAGGTCGATTAACAGTGTTTTTATTTTTTCCATAGTTCACCTCAAAAAGGGCGGCGACAATTAAGCCGCCGCCCCGTTTATGTTACTTATCTGTTTTGATATGTCTGCGGCGCTTGATTTCCCTAACAATATCGGGAACAATCAAAATCAGCTTAGAAAGTGCATCTCCGAGCATATATCCCAAGCAGACAGCAAGCAAAATTCTATCAGTTGTCAATATTGTGTATCTCCTCAAGACAGAAAATCATCATCATCGCTGGTTGCAAAATCGTCCTCGGCGCGGGTTCTGCCACCGAGCGGCTCACCGTCACGGAGCTTCTGCAGGTTATTCAGACCGCAGGCGATTCCCTTATTTCCATTGGAGTTAAATGCATAAAATGAGATTGACGCTCTGCCGTAAACGCCGCTGTAAACCTCGCTGCGCTCCAGAATGGGATTGCAGTTAGCGTCCACGATACCGGGAGCGGTTGCAGAGTTAGCGTTGATGAAATAGCTGTTTGCATAGGCTTCATCGTCGGGGCGCTCGGTGTCGCCGTCGCGCAGCGGATTCTTGATAGCGGAAAGCGCAGGAACGGAGCGGCCGTTGCCCTTGAGCTTGCTCTCACCCTCCTTGTAAGCCGCCTCGATTGCCGCCTTGATTTTCTCTACCGTCCTTGTGTCGGACTTCGGAATAATAAGGCTCACGCTGAACTTCGGAGCGCCGCCGTTGATGGACTTTGCCTCCCAGACGTTCGCGTAGCTGAATCTTGTGTTGGGTCCTGTGATTACCTTTGTGGGATTTGTGAACTTTGTCATGTTAATTTTCCTCCTTGAAATCTTCGTTTGCTGTATGGATCGCCGGACGCTTGTCCGACACGGGAACTAAGGTTGGCTTGCCCTGCGGCTTTTCAACAAGCGCTCCGAGCAATTCGGCGAACTTCTTCTTGCCGAGCAGAGCGGTCATTGCGGTAATGCCGAGAACGCAGTGTTCATACGGGTCAAAGCCCGCAGATTTGACTGCTTCAACAACGGCATTTTCATCTGTGTACTTGCGGTTGGAACGTCCTTCGACCACCTTGAAACCATCGTATGTGACACCGCTTAGCGCCTGTCGCAGAGCGTACTCTTTCACGTCTGTCACCCAGGATACAAGCTCGTCCGCTTTTGCGAGAACAGCGGCAATTTCGAGATTATCAAGCGTGGCAGGAGGTTCAAAGTCGTAACGGGCAAGTGAAAGATTGTATTCCGCAAGTTTTCGGCAGGTCGTTCTGACCTTGCAGAAACGGCAGTGTTCTCCCGCTTTGAACTCACCCTCACCATTCCATGCCAGCTTTGCAGCAGGAACGAGCACCTCATCTGCCCATTTCAGCAGTTCGTCAATGGGAAGTTCCCAGGTGTCGCAGTGGCTGAGTCTTGGCTGAAAAATGCTCATTCGCACCGTACTAATGTCGTACAAACAAGAGAACATCTCTAAAGCACCAAGCGCATATATGCGAAGCTGGTCATTTCCCACGGCATCAACCTTTACGCCCGTGCCGTATTTCAGGTCGCAAATGTGAAGAACGCCGTCTGAAATGATAAGGGCATCGCAGGTGCCGAAGCATTCAGGAACATACCTTGAGCAATCGACTCGCTGTTCCACAAAAGCAGATGGGTTATTGAGAACTCTCATCTGTTCGGCTACAAACGCAACATAGTCATCGGTGTACTCGTTCATTGAGGTATCCTCGCACTTGACGCTTTTGTCTGAGTAGCCGAGATAGTTATTGAGTTTGTTCTCTGCAATGCTGTGTGCGAGAGTGCCTTCGTCAGCATAGGCAGAAGACTTGTCCTCCATAAACTCGGTAAGCCTTACGCTTGGCGGGCATTCGATCCACCTGTGACTTGCAGAGGGAGAAAGAAGCGCATGACTCATTCAAAGGACCTCGCTTCTTCTAAAATTTCCGGATACTCGGTTGCCGGAACTTCAGAGATTTTCTTGAACCCGTGACGGAGCAGCATTGCCTGGATTTCCTGCGTATGTCCCTTTCTTGCAAGGTCTGCAAGATATGCACGCAGTTCTTCCAGCGTAGGCGGCTTTTCCTCGGGTTCGGGTGTTGACTTGGTTTCCTTCTTGGGAGCGGATTCTTTAGCGCCGCTGCACAGTTCTCTGATTTCGTTCATACACGAAACGAGCGCCTGCGTGTGCTCTTCAGCTTCCCTGAGAATGGAATCCAGCTTTGACATTTTGCTCATTGGATTTACCTCCATTTGTTTTATTAGGGATATTCACCCGTTGGTGATTATCGCCTTCACCTCTTACCGGACAGGCTAAATGAAAAACCGAACCGTTTTTTCAGAGATTTTCAAAAAAATTTTTAATTTCTTCATTCTCCAGAAGAATAGCACGGAGTTTTTTAATGCGCTTACGGATTGCCGCGTCTGTTACACCGCACCGGACAGCAATAGAGCACTGCTTTTCTTTGCGAATAAGCGCTTTGCACAAGTCTTTTAATTCGTCCGGGAGTTCAGAAATTGCCTTATGCATCGCTTCCAACTCTGCTTTCATGATTGCGGTATCCTCAACAGAAGTATCCGGGTCGGGAATTTCAAAAGATACGCTATCTTCGGTTGTATATGCGTCTATTTCCGTGTTGCGTTCCCGATTTCTTGCGATAAGACGCTCCTGCGCCTTGAGGTCGGCTGCGTTATCCTTACCAAGCCGCTCACCGAGTTCGTTGCGGGGCAGGCGAACAGCCATATACTGGTCGGGGGAGTAATACCATCTCTGCTTGAAAGGGCAATCCTCTGAAGCAGGCTCGATGGAAAAGCACTCTTGTCTTGTTGTTACGATACTGCTGCCGTCAGACAGCATGACGCGGTATTCTTGATAGCTGAGTTTCTGATAGTTCTTCATAAAAAACCTCCGTTGTCGATAGTTCGAAACGGAGGTCATCACAGCTGCAAAAAGGCAGAAGCTGCCTCCAAGGCATAACAAAAGCACCGCAGTCCTAGGAGAATAATCTCCGTTTCGGATTGCAGCCGACATACCCACCAGGCAGCTGATTTATTCTATTGTCCGTCATTGCCGTTGGGTCACGGGGATCAGTCCGTGCGGCAATAACGGTTTAAAGCGACTGTTTCAGAATTATGTCAAAAAAAGTCGGCATGGGGTATTATAGCTTAAAAGAAACTGCAACTAACTGCAAATATGAATTGGCATACATAACCATGATACCATTGAATTAAATGCAAAAAACTGCAAGCTTTACAACCTGTAAAACGATATATGTGCAATAAATCTTCAAGTGAGTAATCCATAAAACAGAAAAACGGCAGCGTGAGATCCTTTTTCCAATATAGGAAAGTAGATCCCGCACTGCCGTCTAGCGTTCTGGCGGATTAAGTATTAGGTTATGCTACTTGTGTAAGTCGAATATTATCGACATTGAGAGTCCCGTCAGGGTTTGCGGTTATACGAGTTAAGCAGTCCTTTCGAACAATTTCAATTACTGTTCTATCCAGACTAATATCACAGACTCGTTTTCCTTCAAGGTTGCGGATTTCTTCCGTATGGCATCCTCCTTCCTTTATATTGTAAAAAAAAGCCAGGGTGGCAGCATTGTGACAAAATATCACATAACTGTTTACCCTGGCTTCGTTACACTAGGAACAAGCACGTTCAGGTATTTGCAATGACACTTTATTTAAATACGATCCGTTTGTAACCTTCCAACAATGTGTGCTGAATTATGGAGTAGTAAATTCTAGGCACGGACCCTCGTTTAACTGTTTCATCAATTCATCATACGGTTCATACGAAATCAGTTGACCATTTTTAACATAAGCGGCGGATAGACGCCCGTTCACTATAGCCCTCATAAATAAAAGGCTTTCTTTCTCATGAGTGGCATAAATTCCTTCTGCTTTTCGTTTTGATGTGTTGGTTGTAGATGAATAGCTCTTGTTGTTTTTCAATAGAATTCCTCCTCATTCTTCTTGATCTTCATCTTCGGTGTAGGGGCAAGGCACTTCAAAGACACTAATCTGTGACAGCTGCTCATACTCACCCGGAATCCAAACTTCATCGGTTATGGAATAATCACTGGGATCGAGCAAAATCGCAGTCATTTCATTATGCAATTTTGCTATATGCAATAACTCAACAAATTCAGCGAATATTTGTTCGTCTACGAAAGCAAAAGAATACTTGGTGTTTTTCATGTTTTCAGTATCCCAAGAATCTAATAAAAACCAAATTGCCAATTTATCAATAAAATATTTTGCTTCTCTTTTTGATGTCGTGTTATTGGTATTATTATCATCTATTCTTTTACTATCAAGAAAGAAACACCAAGATTTAATAGGAGAACTATTTGTTTCTGTGTTTATGTCTAAAACAAAATCGCCTTGTTGGTGAGGGTATAGCTTAGGAAGGTTCGAATACGGGCAAATTCTAGGTTCGTTGATAACTCTCTTAATTCCAAGACCGCAAGCTGCAACTCCAGCGACCAATGCATTCTTCATCATACGCTGTCGGTTTATTTCTTCGTTACGTCTGAAAAATATGGTATCGTCATTTATGCTGCGCTCTGCAACAGATTTAGGGAGGAAACCGTTTGCTCGTGCTAGTCTATCTAGCAGGAACTCGTCATCTCTGTCAGCGCGATGTTCATAGATAGAAATGATAACATCAATCGATAAAGATGCCTTAATTTTTCTGTTGACTATTCTAGAAAGAGTTGAAGCACTAATTTGTGTTTCATCAGCAAATTGTGCCATCGTTCTTTCTGCTCCTTTTGCCATATTAACATAAGTGGCTACGGCAGGAATGTCAGGAGTCCTAATCAATTGGTACTCCCTGATTTCATCAATTGTGACTGGCTTTGTAATTACCATGATAGCACTCTCCTGTTTCGCTTATTTGCAATCATATTGTTCTTATGTTATATAGTATATCACGCGCTTGCAATTTTGTCAATATCTATTTGCAAATTCTTGCAAGAAAATCTAAAGCAATTGCAAGTGCTCGCTTTTTAGCTATATAGCACACGGAAATCTATGCTAAAACTGTTGAAGCCAGCTTAGAAAATCTTGAGTTGTTGCAGACCCATCAGCTAGTTTGATTTTCCATTCTTTTATGCCATTTGTGAGAGTTTCTAACTTTTTTCTCTTCTCGCTATCGGCAGGATGTCTTTTTGTCATCATTTTATGTCTCATATATGCCTTTCGGTATTCTTTAGTTACAATATCTGACCTCTCTTTATTAGCACGAGCCACCTGCGCACCTATTTCTCTACAGCTTTTATTCTTGTTCTGTGGGGACGGGTAATTGCAATATATTGTGTCACTGCGCCCCTCAAGAACAAAGATTTGACCGCAGTTTGAGCACTTTACAAATTGTTTATCAACCATCTGTGCATTAGCCATTTCAAACAAGAGCAGGGACATTGATGTCTTGATGGTGTAGAGCGACTCCAATCCTTTTTCAGCGGTAGCGAGAAATCGGAAATCAATGTGTTGCATATGAATAAGTTCTCCGTATAAGTCACGGTATAGTTTCAGAACACTATCTTGCTGGTCTGGATTGCTATTTTCGTCTATTAAGGTGTTAAACATAAATTTTGTATTTATATAGGTTTCTGCAAAATTATAATAGCAAGAAAGCAAGACCTGAAGAATTGAACCACATCCAAAGGACTGATATGGGGTATCAGCAAAGATAAACTCTTTAACGCTTTCCATACCCGTATTTTCGACGGCATAATAGTTCATGTATTCTTCAATACGATTTTCGCTAATTGCTTTCATCCAATCACTTGCGGCGTCCTGAAACTCAAGCGAAATCATAATAGCAGTCACAGGTGGAAAATGTTCAAATAACTTTTCATGAAGTTGTAGAATTGCGGAAGTCATGCTGTCTGGTGTGACAGCTTCATCTAACCCGGCACACTCCATAATAATTGGCTTAATGTTTGTGGGGGATAGTCTACAATATTCACATATAAGGCCACCTACTGGGTACTCCTTTACTATTCCCTCGCACAAAAGCGTGTAGCTTTTCCCGTTATAGGTTACAGCAAGGCCAAAATCCATGTTCATGGCAAAATCCTCCTGTTATCAATTGCTTTCTCATATTCTTTCGTTTTTAGAGTTAACATTTGATGTTGTTGTTATCTCTTGATAACATTATACCACGAACAGCGTAACTTTTCAACAATCAATAAACACATTTATTGATTGATAACAAGGCATTAAATGCAGAAGAATATCCTAATGCTAAAACCTGTCTTCAAAATAACAGTATCGCAAATATCGATAAAAGTAACTAAAGAATACGAAAAAGCACAAAACTACTTGAAAGGAAAATAATAATATGTTATAATGTAACATAGATGATTATTTCTGTTGTCACGATGGAGGATATTATAATGCATAACTTACTTAATGAAAATTACATTAGCATAGAAGATGCAGCCACATTTCTTGACATAAAACCAGTAACGCTAAGAAAGTGGATTAAAGAAAAAAATTTGCCCGCACACAAAATAGGAAAGCAATGGAAGTTCAAGCGTTCTGAGTTGGAGGAATGGGTTAAAAGCGGGAAAAGCGCAATAGAATAATGACCCAATGGGAAGGAACAATTGTTTATGTCTGAAGTGATACTATATAATAGAGACTGTATTCAAGCAATGACTGAGATAGCAGATTCGTCTATTAACTTAATTCTAACAGATCCACCATACAATTTAGGAAACTTTATGATAAGCAGAGATACCAACCTCAAAAAAATGCGCGATAATTTCTTTGGTGCTGCAGGGTGGGATAACCTTGAATACGATGAGTGGAAAAAAGCTATGGATGGTTTCTTTGAGCAAGCTGCGCGAGTTGTGAAAAAAGGTGGGGCTATGATTGTCTTTATGGCGGCCATCAAAGTAGAAACGACCATCAATTTGGCTGAAAAGCACGGCTTTTACTATAAGACTACAGGAATCTGGCACAAACTGAATCCTATGCCACGCAACATGAATTTGCATTTTGTGAATTCAACAGAAACTTGGATCTATTTCACATACAAAGCGCGCACAGGAACCTTTAACAATAATGGTGCTGTGTTACACGATTTCATTGAAACCGCAGTGACCCCTGCCAGTGAACGAAAATACGGAAAGCACCCTACACAAAAGCCAGAAATTTTAATGAATCATTTTATTGAAGTCTTATCTAATGAAGGAGATTGGATTCTCGACCCTTTCATGGGGAGTGGTACATCTGGAGTTGTATCCAAACGAGCAGGTCGTAATTTTATTGGAATTGAGCTGGACGAAAATTACTTTGATATGGCAAAAAAACGCATCGAGGGAGGTCAAATTGAGTGAAACCTACAGTTATTGACCTCTTTGCGGGTGTTGGTGGCTTGTCACTTGGCTTTGAACAAGCTGGCTTTCATGTTGTACTGGCAAATGAGTACGATGACGAAATTGCAGCCGCATACCGAAAAAATCACCTTGATACTAAAATGGTAGTCGGAGATATCACTGCGTTAAATCTCGAAGATACTTTTGGCGTGTTTGCTGGAAAAATTGATGTAATTATCGGTGGCCCTCCATGTCAGGGTTTCTCTCAAAAGGGACAACGCAAAACGATACATGATAAGCGTAACTTTTTATTTAAGTATTACGTCAAAGTTGTGGAACTTGTACACCCCAGATATTTTGTGATGGAAAATGTCCCTAATTTACTAACAGCTGAGAATGGATACTTCCGGAAAGAAATTGTTGAACTTTTTAATGGAATGGGGTATAGCCTGAACACTGGTATTCTTAACGCAGCAGATTATGGCGTGCCGCAAAACAGAAGGCGCGCAGTAATTATTGGTAAAAGAGACGGTAATGCTCCGCCATTACCGATAAAAACAGAACAGCGAGTAACAATTTGGGACGCGATTGGTGATCTGGCATATCTTGAATCTGGTGAGGGTCAAGAAGAACAGCAATACGCTAATCTTCCAGCCAGTGATTATGCAAAATCTTTGCGTGGTGATATGTGTGTGCTTCATAATCATGTTGCCACTAAACATTCAAAACTGGCTTTGGAAAGGCTGGCGCTTATTCCACCAAACTGTGGAAAGGAAGTTTTACCAGACGAACATCTGACAAAATCCATTTATAGCGGTACCTGGTGCCGAATGATAAAAGATGATATTTCCGTTACTATCACGACCAGATTTGATACGCCATCTTCTGGTCGATTTACACACCCATATTTGAATCGGGCTATTACCGTACGTGAGGCAGCACGTATTCAGTCATTCCCAGATAGTTTTGTTTTCACCGGGACAAAGAGTTCTCAAATGAAACAGGTCGGAAATGCAGTTCCACCACGTTTGGCTAATGCAATTGCAACAGTGATTAAAAAAGATATGGAGGACAATAAGTTATGATTAGACCAGAATCCGCTCCTGTATATGAACAAATAGACTTAAAGTTAGGAATCAAATCATCTCTACCGTCAGTAAAGCCAACTTTGGCATTGCTTTTCCTTATGTGGAGAGAAATGGGACGCCCTTCTGAATTGGAGTATGCAACTGCGCAGGGAAACGCAATTGTACTGCGGACAGATATTGAAGAAGCACTGTATCAGAGACTACAGGAGGTTTCTGACGGGGTAACATTAGAACAATTCCGAGATAAGGTGAATAATAATTTGATGCTCAAAGCGCAACTTGAGGCATTGTTGGTTGCTTTTGAACTTGTATGGAAAGTTGCAAAAATTAGGTTCTCTGATGGTAGACCTAATAGTGCTGAAAGAACTGGCGGTTCTCGTTTCCCAAAAAAAGTATGGTTTACACTCAATATGGATCTGCTCGACACTGTATGTGGCAATGATGCCGATTACATAAAAGTATTTTTCTCGTGGCTTGGCTTTGATCTTAATGCTGATAATGAAAAAGAAAGTAATATTATTCGTTTCCTAACTATTATTTCGGAGTCAGCATATTACAAGCTGATCGATAACGAAGCTGATGTGGTGTTTAACCTAGAAAGTGTGTATAGAGCAGTCTTGTCTCATACCGATGCCGTTGATATCTCCGGTGACAAAGAAGCAAAGGGTTCTTTGCGTATTTTGAAATCTGCCCTTGCAGAAAACCTTATTTCAAATATTTCTGTCCACAACAATGCAGTAACAGCAATTGATGCAGATGCTTTGAGACACTATGCCGACAGAGTGGCTGTATTCCATCAGTTGGAACCTAAGGTATATCTCACAACTCCTGCTACAGAGCCAACAATTGATTTTGATGCTCTGCGTCGTGAGTGGATGGATAAGGACAACCAGGAATTTATACTTTCATGTCTTGATTTCATGAAAACACACGGATTGTTTACGGATAAATCTCTTGAAACACTCCAGGACAAAGAACAATGTGCAGTTTTGTTCCGCCACAACTCGCTTAATGGCATTCTCTTATGCGTGAATCCTGACCAACCAGACGATGAGCAGCGCAAGGATGCTAACGGCAATGCCCGCTACTATTTCGAAAAGTATACGATTGCCGAAAATGAATATTTTGTTTCCTCCGAATGGAGACCCGACAGAGAAGATGCAAGAAAGCCATTAATAGATTGGATTTTTGCACTAATGCAGGAAATTAAATTCAGCACGGATTATCAGAGTGAATTCCCTCGTAACCGTATCCTCTTTGGCGCTCCTGGTACTGGTAAAAGTTTCACTCTGAATCATGAAAAGGATGTTTTACTTGCTGATGGCGGTGAATATGAGCGCGTGACCTTCCACCCGGATTACTCCTACGCTAATTTTGTCGGTACATATAAGCCCGTGCCGTGTAAGGATAGCGATGGCAAGGATGCAATTACTTATTCCTATGTGCCAGGTCCATTCATGCGTACCTATGTGAAAGCGCTCCAAAACAGCAGAACAGATGATCCCAAGCCTTTTCTCCTCATAATTGAGGAAATCAACCGTGCCAATGTAGCTGCCGTGTTCGGTGATGTATTCCAGTTACTTGACCGTGGAGATGACGAGGTTAGTGAGTATCCGATTCAGGCATCCGAGGACATTAAAAAGTATCTAGCAGACAAACTCGGAGGTAATCCTGATGATTACGCTGAAATCCGCATTCCGGATAATATGTTTATCTGGGCTACCATGAATAGCGCTGACCAAGGTGTATTCCCGATGGACACTGCATTCAAGCGCAGATGGGATTTCACCTATCTGGGTATTGATGATGGCGAAGCCGAAATCGTCGGCAAAAAGGTCATTCTCGGACAAGGCGATTATCGCCGTATTGTGGAATGGAATGCACTTCGCAAAGCCATCAACAATGAACTGCTTACCTACAAAGTCAATGAGGATAAGTTGATGGGTCCGTATTTCATTTCCAAGAAGAACCTGCCTGAAGGTGAAATGTTTGACCCTGCTGCCTTCACTCGTATTTTTAAGAACAAGATCATTATGTACCTGTTCGATGATGCCGCAAAGCAAAAGCGTATTACGCTGTTCGGCGGTTGTGATGAAAATGCAAAGAACCAGTATTCCAAGATTTGCAAAGAATTTGACCAAAAAGGTGTGTGCATTTTCTGTGATAGCATTAGTAGTCATTTTATTGATAAAGTTCCAGAGGATGATGGAGAATGATTTCTGTATTTTTACGAGAACAAAAACGCTATACCCAGGGAGACCTGGTTAAAGAGTTTCATTGCTCCGAGGAAAAGACTGTCCGCATTCTGAAGCGTCTGAAAGAATATGGTGTACTGAAGGCTGTAAAAGCAAATGACACGCAGAAGGAACTCACCGACCTATTGGATGAGGACATAGAAATCGCCGATGTTGAAGTCGGCGAAAACGAATATCTGTATGTGTTCACTTTTGTGGGTGTTATTACCATTGAGGGTCGTGTGCTAAAATGCTATCCGAAATATCTGTTAAATGCCACATCACCCAAAGCAGAACTGAAACTGGTGCTGAAGGTTTTGGAAAAATATAATTCCAAGGAACAGATAATTCGTATGTACAACGATACAAGTGACAGTAGCGCATTTAATATGTTAGCAGTTATGTTGTTCCTCCTCCAGGATTATTTCGAGTATGGTGCCTATACCAATACGCAGGATATCATAGAATCCAATGGGTCCGGAGACATTCTGTGGGACAAAACCATCAATGAAACATTCACGCTCCTCAGCAATAACCGACCATATTACCCTGAATTGCTGACAATGAAGCGGGTGAATGATGATTTCGATTTCTTCAAGCGCCTGCATGAGTGTATCTTAACCCGTTGTACAGAGGAATTAAGGGATGCTGACCTGTTAGATCTGTTTGATATTATGGGCGTTGACATCTCCGATGAGCACATTGAGGACTTCGGTGACAAAGAGTATGTTCTGGAACGTATTATCAAAGAACTTAATATCCAGTTCAACACCCGCAAGCAGCTTTTGCTAAAAACTCTGTATGCTTACATAGCCAACAGCAGCACTCAAGACGATTTGGACTGTTTCAGTATGTTCGGTACAAACAGTTTTAATCTTGTATGGGAAAAAGTATGCGCAGAGGTACTGGATAACCAACTACAAAAGCCCATTGGCGGTCTGAAGTTACCTGTGCAATTGTCAGAGCAATACCATGATATGCGGCATAATAAACTTATTGATTTAATCGATAAACCGCAGTGGCGCGGAATTGCGCCAAGCGGCGAACCGTATGCAAAGCAGGCCGAGGATACTCTTATTCCAGACCTTATTTCAATTGTTAATATAGACGGGGATTATCAGTTTATTATTTTCGATGCCAAGTATTACAACATCCAATTTGAACATAACAAAAAACTGCGTGGTCAACCTGGCATCGAATCCGTAACCAAGCAATACCTGTATCAGTTGGCATATCAGCCTTTTGTGGTGGCTCACCAAATCAACACCGTAAAGAACTGTTTTCTTATGCCGACAGCTTCTACAGAAATAGTCAAGAAAGGAATTGTATCCCTTGCTATGTTAAGCAACTTAGGATTGCAAGATATTCAAGTGCGGTTATTGCCTGCAGAAAAAATGTATCACCATTATATTGAAAACACAAAGATGAACATTGGAGACCTGTGTCTGTAAACATTTACTTTTTTGAACATCTACGGTTTTCGGTTGAGCAGGTGCATTATCGCAATCAAGCGTTTGGATAAAGCCTTTCGCAGAATACTGGTGAGATTATTGTGCAACTACGCTGCTCAAAAATAAATAAAAATTACTCTGAAACTATTTCTATCACTCTGAAACTTTTCCTAATACGAATAGTTTCAGAGTGATTTTTTTCTCGTTATAATCTGTGAAAAAAGCCCCGAAAAGCATATAACACCGTCACAATGAAGCTATCCATAAAAAGTAAAAAAGCCAAAAAACCCTTTGTTAAAGGCTTTCAGGCAAAAAGAAAAAGCACGGTAGTTTCAGATACCATTGTATCAAAATTACCGTGCTTATCTGGTCAAGATGACCCATGACCAGAATCGCTCACAATCTTATACTTAGCTTAACAGAGCCGTTTGTTGCTTGTTGGTATCATCGCTGATTTAATTATACTCCGCCTGTATCATGTTGTCAAGTGATTTGTGCTACTCACATCTGTCATGATAACGCATTAGTATTCACTGGAAAGAAGAAAATCTGCAACGTGCATTGTTTTAATACCCTCGTAGTTACCGCCGGCGAAATCGTCTGTCAGCAGTACATATTTGGGGTAGTTGTCGTGAATGTCGAGCAGGCGCTCATATTCATGCTTTTCTGTTCTCTCGGTCTTTATCTCCTGCGTTACCTGGACGTATATTTTCTCGTTCTGGCGGCTTGCCACGAAATCTATCTCGCCATCGGCGGTCTTGCCGATATTAACGGTATAACCCCTGCGGCACAATTCAAGGTACACAACATTTTCAAGGCTTGCTGCCACGGTGTCGGAATTATATCCGAGCACGCTGTATCGCAGCGAGGTATCGGCGAGGTAGAATTTCTCCTGCGTTTTCAGAACTTCCTTTCCCTGGAGGTCATAGCGTGAACAGCGGTGCAGAAGATAAGCCTTTTCGAGCTTTTCAAGATAGCTGTAGACGGTTTCGTTATCCAACGAGCGCTTTTCAGATTTCAGATAATCGGATATGGATTTTGCTGAGAATGTATTCCCGACATTGCTGAAGGTGTACTTCACCACACGTTCAAGCTGGTCGATCTTGCGCACCTGATTTCTTTTAACGATGTCCGAAAAAATTGTTGAATTATAAATATCCCGGACGATAGTGTAAACCTCGTCCTGCGAATATTCCTGCAAATGCGTTGCCGGAAATCCGCCCAGTCTGATATAGCTGCCAAGCTCCTCACGGGGAGTTCCGACAGCGCTGTATGTTTTCTTGAATGTCAGGTATTCAGCAAAGGAAAGCGTGTAGATCCTGAAAGCTATATACCTGCCGGTAAGGTATGTTGATATCTCCGAGGACATCATTCTGGAGTTTGAGCCGGTAACGTAAATGTCAACATCAAAGTCCGAAGCCAGCGAATTCACGACCTTTTCCCAGCCCTGTATTTCCTGTATTTCATCAAGGAACAGATAAGTCCTGCCGTCAGCGGACAGCCTGGATTTGAGTTCGTCATATATCTGCTTTGAGGTCGCACCGTCGTATTCCATGGAATCAAAGCGGTAGGACAATATGCGCTCTTCCGGGACGTTGTACTCGTCTTTCAGCCTTTCGATTATCATTTTCAGTATCGTGGATTTTCCGCAGCGGCGCACTCCGGTGAGTATTTTCACAAACGGCGTGTTCACATACGCCATAATTCTGTCGGTATACATTGGTCTTTCAATCATTTGCAGCACCTCCGTTGCGATTAGTATACCACATTTCTGCAAGAAAATCAATACTTTTGCGGTTAAAAATCGCAAAAGTCACTATTCGCATGGATTACAGAAGACACATAACTTTGACTTGCGTGAATTCTGATTGAATATCTGTTTTAGTGATAAACAGTCAGACAACTTTTACAGTTTAACTCCAAAATTCAGCCAGTAGTAGTCCCTTTAGTAGTAAATAGCAGAGCCAAAAACCGCACGTTAAAACCCACAAATCGTTAATTTATATTCCATAAACATCGGAAAAAAGCAATTTGCTTTTACTGATGTTTACGTTTAATTGAACTTTATTTCATGCCACAATTCGGCAATAGGCCAAAAGAAATGACGGCACAAATATGTAATTATATGGTGCTTTTACTACCATGAAAAAACGGGAAATTTACGATTTTTTAGATTTACATTACCTTTGCAAAAATCAACCGATAGTAGTATTTCAGTAGTAAAACGCTTGCACAGCCACCACATCTTGCAACGATTTGCCGCTAAAAAGCCGCCCTGAATATTGACACTTTACTGTTGCCGTGGCAGACGAATAGTATCTTGTACATTTCCGAGTTCCTTTCAAGCATATTACAGTTTATTATAGCACAGATTTCCGGATTTGCATAGCACAATAGCGTAAACAGGAACTTTTTTCAGAAACGATATTGACTTGTGAGCCGATGTGGAATATAATATTATCAGGTGCTCAGTGCACATTATTACAAAGTGAGGAATCAATAATGATCTACGAAAGTATTCAGAAGCTCATTAAATATGCAGAAAGAAACGGACTCATAACCGCAGACGACGAGTATGTAGTGCGCAATCAGCTCATGGAGATACTCCAGCTCAGCGACTGGGAGGAAAACAACGCCGACGACAGGAACGCGTCCGTTGAGGCTCTGTTGGAGCCGATCATTTCCTACGCCGTCGAAAAGGGACTGATCCAGGACACCACAGTTTACAGAGATCTTTTCGATACGAAGATCATGGGAGTGTTCACGCCGTTCCCGCACGAGGTCAACGCAGAGTTCCAGCGCCGCCTGGCGGTAAGCCCGAAGGAGGCTACCGACTGGTACTTCGATTTCAGCAAAAAGCTGAACTACGTCCGCGCTGAGCGTATCGCCAGGGACATGAAGTGGACGTACGATTCCGAATACGGCGTGCTCGACATCACTATCAACCGCTCCAAGCCCGAGAAGGATCCCCGGGACATCGCTGCCGCCAAGACCCAGAAGGCTTCCAAGTACCCCAAGTGCCAGCTCTGTGCTGAGAATATGGGCTTCGCAGGCCATCTGACCCACCCGGCACGCCAGAACCTCCGCCCCGTAAAGGTCGAGATGAACGGCTCCGAGTGGTTCCTCCAGTATTCCCCCTATGGATATTACAACGAGCACTGCATAGTATTCAATAAGAACCACGTTCCCATGGTGATCGACGACAGCGTTTTCGACAAGCTGTTTGATTTCATAGAGCAGTTCCCGCACTATATGCTGGGCTCCAACGCCGACCTTCCGATCGTCGGCGGTTCGATACTCACCCATGAGCATTTCCAGGGCGGACGCTACACCTTCCCGATGGCGAGGGCTTCTGTTGAAAAGCCGTTCCTGCTGAGCAATCACTCTGATGTCAATGCGGGTATCGTCAAGTGGCCGATGTCCGTTATCAGGCTGTCGTCCTATAACCGTGCGTCGCTTTCCGCGGCGTGCGCAGAGGTGCTTAAAAAGTGGAGAGCCTACACCGACGAGCAGGCCGGTATCTTCGCGCAGACTGACGGAGTTCCCCACAACACGATAACTCCTATCGCGAGAATGAACGGCTCCCAGTATGAATGCGACCTCGTTCTCCGCAACAACATAACCTCCGAGGACCGCCCGCTCGGTATTTTCCACCCGGCTCCTGCGCTCCACCACATCAAGAAAGAAAACATCGGACTTATCGAGGTAATGGGTCTGGCGGTGCTTCCCGCAAGACTTGCGACCGAGCTTTCCATACTCAGGGACGCTATGCTCTCCGGCGCGGATATCGCGGCTGACGAGCGTATAGCCTCCCACGCCGACTGGGCTAAGGAGGTCCTCGCGGCGCACCCCGAATTCAACGCCGACAACGCAATGGACATCATTCACGCCGAGGTCGGAAAGGTATTCGGTCAGGTCCTTGAGGACGCAGGTGTGTTCAAACGCACCGAAAGCGGCAAGGAAGCATTTAAGCGCTTCGTTTCCACGCTCTGATAAATATTGCAGGACTCCCCCCGGCGCCGGCTGAGGGGAGTTTTTATTTCAGCGCTTTTCCCCCGGCTCAGGCGGGAGAAATCCGTACAGCTCCGCGTAGCTGTCAAGTTCCTCGCCGTCCTCGGGCATTGAGGGTATAAGCCCGGTGCAGTCCCCGGCGCTGCCGGAGTTCATGAGCGGGTCCTGAAGCTGCTGCGCCTGCTCCGGGTCAGTCTCGGGAGGATAGGGATAGTTTTCCACATTAACACTTCCTTTCGCTGATATTATCTGCTTTTCTGAACGAAAAATTAACGGAAAATGCTGCAAAGGACATCTTCAGCATGTTTTCTTTAAAGTTTTCAGTTGACAAATCCGCAGGGATATTGTATAATATAAGATGAGTTTTTATATTCAGCAATGAACTTTTTTACAGAAGGGAATATACAATAAAATGGGTTTATTCAAATCACTGTTCGGCACCTATTCAACAAAAGAGCTGAAGAGGATCGAGCCGATAAAGAACGCGGTACTGGCGCTTGAGGACAAGTACGCCAAGATGAGCGAGCAGGAGCTGAAGTCCCAGACCGGGATTTTAAAGGACAGGCTCGCAGCCGGCGAGACCCTCGACGATATCCTGCCGGACGCTTTCGCGGTCTGCCGCGAGGCTTCCACAAGAGTTATCGGCATACGCCACTACCCCGTACAGATCATAGGCGGTATCGTGCTCCATCAGGGACGTATCGCCGAGATGAAGACCGGTGAAGGTAAGACCTTCGTTGCCGCTCTGCCGTCCTACCTGAACGGTCTGACAGGCAAGGGCGTTCACATCGTAACCGTCAACGACTACCTCGCAAAGCGCGACAGCGAGCTGATGGCAAAGGTACACAGATACCTCGGTCTTACCGTCGGACTTATCGCCCACGATATGGACAACGACGCCCGCCGCGCCGCTTACGCATGCGATATCACATATGCGACCAACAACGAACTGGGCTTCGACTACCTGCGCGACAACATGTGCATGTACAAGAAGGACAAGGTACAGCGCGAACCTAACTTCGCCATCGTCGACGAGGTGGACTCCATACTCATTGACGAGGCGAGAACTCCTCTGATAATTTCCGGCCGCGGCGACAAGTCCACAGACCTCTACGAAAAGGCTGACAAATTCGCCAAGACCCTCACCATGAACAAGGTAGCAGAGCTTGACGACAAGGAGGACTACGAAGCAAAGTTCGACGGCGATTACCTTATCGACGAGAAGGCAAAGACCTGCAACCTGCTTCCCAACGGCGTTGCAAAGGCTGAGAAGTACTTCGGCGTTGAGAACCTGATGGATCCTGAGAACACCACTCTGCTCCACCACATCAACCAGGCTATCCGTGCAAACGGTATCATGAAGCTTGATATCGACTATGTTATCAAGGACGGCGAGATCGTTATCGTTGACGAATTCACCGGCCGTCTGATGTTCGGACGCCGCTACAACGACGGTCTGCACCAGGCTATCGAGGCGAAGGAAGGCGTAAAGGTAAACCGCGAGAGCAAGACCCTCGCCACCATCACATTCCAGAACTTCTTCCGCCTGTACGACAAGCTGTCCGGTATGACCGGTACAGCTATGACCGAGGAATCCGAGTTCCGCCAGATCTACAGTCTGGACGTTATCGAGATCCCGACCAACAAGCCGGTTATCCGTATCGACAACCACGATCAGATATACAAGAACGAGCGCGGAAAGTTCAAGGCAGTCTGCGACCAGGTAGAAGCATGCCACAAGAAGGGGCAGCCGGTGTTGGTAGGTACTGTCACGATCGAGAAGTCCGAGCTGGTTTCCAAGCTGCTCAAGGCGCGCGGTATCAAGCACCAGGTGCTCAACGCAAAGAACCACGAGCGCGAGGCTGAGATAGTTGCTCAGGCAGGCAAGAAGGGCGCCGTTACCATCGCCACCAACATGGCTGGCCGCGGTACGGATATAAAGCTCGGCGGTAACGCAGAGTACCTCGCTATTCACGAAATGAGAAAGCTCGAATATTCCGAGGAGCTTATCCAGGAAGCTACCGGCTATGCCGAGACCGATAACGAGGAGATCCTCGAAGCAAGAGCAAAGTATCAGGAGCTGAACAAGAAGTTCGAGGCTCAGATCAAGCCCGAGGCCGAGGAAGTACGCGCAGCAGGCGGTCTGTTCATCATCGGCACCGAGCGCCACGAGTCACGCCGTATCGACAATCAGCTCCGCGGCCGTGCAGGCCGTCAGGGCGACCCCGGCGAGAGCCGTTTCTACATCTCCCTTGAGGACGACCTCATGAGACTGTTCGGCGGCGACAGAGTTCAGAAGTTCATGGAGACCATGAATTTCGACGAGGATCAGCCTATCGAGGCTTCGTTCCTTTCCAGCGCTATCGAGTCCGCGCAGAAGAAGATAGAGGGCAGAAACTTCTCCATCAGAAAGAACGTCCTCGACTTCGACGACGTTATGTCCCAGCAGCGTATGACTATCTATTCTCAGCGCAACAAGGTGCTTAACGGCGAGGATATCAGCAAGAACATCATCGACATGATGAACACCTCCATCGACGAGACTGTCAACATGTACTGCTCTGATACAGTCGCTGAGAACTGGAACCTCGACGGTCTGCGTTCTCACTTCCTGAACCTGTACGTTATGGACACCGACCTCCACTACACCACTGAGGAGCTCAACGAGCTTGACAAGAAGGATATCTCCAACTTCCTCAAGGAAAGAGGAATGCTCATCTACAAAACCCGCGAGGCTGATATGGGCGCAGAAACAATGCGCGAGGTAGAGCGTGTATGCCTGCTCAAGACCGTTGACCGCCACTGGATGGATCACATCGACGCGATGGAGGAACTCAAGCGCGGTATTTACCTCAGAAGCTACGGTCAGAAGGATCCTGTAGTAGAGTACCGTTTCGAGGGCTTCGCGATGTTCGACGAAATGATCGCAGCGATCCGCGAGGAGACCGTAAGAATGGTGCTGACCGTTCCGGTAAGAGTACAGCGCCCTCCGCAGCGCGAGCAGGTGATGAAGCCTGACGCTCCGAATGCCGGCGCACAGACTCCCTACAAGAACAAGGGCGAGAAGGTCGGCAGAAACGACCCCTGCCCCTGCGGAAGCGGCAAGAAGTACAAGAACTGCTGCGGCAAGGACGAATAAAATTAAAGCGATAAGCGCCTATCTGCGTCGTCACGATGACATGGGCAGGCTTTAAGCCTAGCCCATGTCATCGTTCCTAGCATCTAGGCACTTCTCGCTTTAATTTCGGGTGTCTGAATTTTAAGGCAATTTAAGGCACCATAATTCAAAAACGAGCGGAGCGCACCTTAAATTCGCGCTCTGCTTGACATAGTATAGGAATTTGATGGGTAGAACATTAAATCAAGACAAGAGGTACAAGAGCATGAAAAGAGAAGAATTTGTACAGGAACTGACCGGACACATAATCCCGTTCTGGAACAAGCTCCGCGATGATGAGAACGGCGGTTTCACCGGATTCATGGACAGCGCGCTTAATGTCGACAAGAAGGGCGAAAAGGGCGTTATCCTGCACTCCCGCATTCTGTGGTTCTATTCCAACGCGTATATGGAGCTGAAGGATCCCGCGCTGCTGGACATGGCAAAGCACGCGTATGAGTTCCTGACCGAAAAGTGCGTCGACAAGGAATACGGCGGCGTTTACTGGAGCATGAACTACGACGGCACCGTAAAGGACGATTTCAAGCACAGCTACTGCCAGGCGTTCTTTATCTATGCGCTTTCCAGCTACTACCGCGCAAGCGGCGACAAGAACGCGCTGAAGCTCGCATACGAGATAATGGATCTTGTCGAGAAGTACGCTACAGACGACGTTGCTTACCTCGAAACAATGGCGCGCGACTGGAAGAGCGAGCTCCAGAACGACGAGCTTTCCGAGAACGGTCTGATGGCTGACAAGACCATGAACACCACCCTCCACCTGATGGAGGCTTACACCGAGCTGTACCTCGCAGACCACAGCCCGAAGGTTCTCGACCGCCTCAAGTTCCAGCTGGATCTTACATACGACAAGATCTACGACAAGGAAGGTCATAAGCTCCTGGTATTCTTCGACAGAAACATGGACGTTATCGGCGATATCCACTCCTACGGCCACGACATCGAGGCTACCTGGCTCATCGACCGCGCATGCGAAATTATCGGCGACCCGGCTATAACCGCGAAGTTCGCTGAAATGAACAAGGCTATCGTTAAGAACATCGCTGATATCGCATACGATAAGGCCTCCGGCTCCCTGCTCAACGAGCGCGACAAGGACAAGATCAACACCTGGCGTATCTGGTGGGTACAGGCGGAAACCGTTATCGGCTTCATGAACGCTTACCAGAAGCACTACGGCGGCAAGGAGTATTTCGAGATCTCCTCCAGCGTGTGGAAATTCATTCAGGAGCACATCATCGACAAGCGCCCCGGCGGCGAGTGGCATTCCCAGATAGACGACAACTGGAAGCCCGCTGATTTCAAGCCGATGGTCGATCCGTGGAAGTGCCCCTATCACAACGGCAGAATGTGCATGGAAATGATGCGCAGACTCGCTGAAAATGCTTAAAATGCAGAGAGCGTAAACGGCTGACAACCTGACGAACTGATTACCTGAGAGGTTCCATATGAAAAAGACTGCTGCGGCACTGCTTGCTGCAATAACACTGTTAACAGGCTGCTCACGCGGAGACGCCAGCGGCGAGATACAGCTACCGATATACGGAGCTTCGGCGGTACAGTATGAAATAGCCGAAGCCCAATACATGGATCTGTCCGAAACGCAGAGCATCGGCGTTACTATCGGGTATCCGTATGCCGTTTATCTTACCTACCCCGGAGACGCGCTGGTGAAGTCGTTCAACGCGCTCAAGGGCAGAACAGTGACAAAGGGCGAGGTACTGGCGGAGCTTGATTCCTCTGACCTAGACTACGATATCAGCAACCAGCAGACTATAGTCAATGCGGCATACCAGTCATCGCTGTCGGGGAGCCGCGCTGATCAGCTCCAGTACGAGATAGAGCAGCTAAAGCTGGACAAAATGCTCGAGGAAAAGGAATCCTACACGATAAAGGCTCCATTTGACGGGATAATCACCCTTACAAAAGCGGTCACCGAAGGCTCCACGGTGACTGAAGGCGCGGTCTGCTGCGCAGTTTCCGAGATCAGCAAGACCGAAGTCTATCTCGACGGCGGCGGAGCTTCTCAGTTCCGGTTCGGGCAGAAGGTTCAGGTCAGGATAGACACCACTATGTATGACGCAACGGTCGTTCAGGCTCCCGACGCCGCACCGTCCGAGGCCTCCGGAAGCGCTGCCAAGCGTACGGTTTTCCAGCTTGACAACAACGCAATGGAGCAGGTCCTGACCGACTCGGCTATGGCTGTTTCGGCGGGATGGGCTACGGTGTTCGTAACTTCCGAACGAAAGAACGTGCTTGCTGTTCCGGATTCAGCGGTCAAATCCTCGGGTACCGAGAATTATGTCACGCTGGTGGACGGCGAGGAGCGTTTCAAGCTGAAAGTTACTATAGGCGCAAGCCTTGGCGGCTACACCGAAATCCTCGATGGTATCTCCGCTGGAGATACCGTAATGGCAGAGGGCAGCGGCGAATTCACGGACGCTGAAAAATCTCCGGACGACCAGCAGTTCAACGGCGAACCTCCGAAGGAATGGGGAGCCTGAACGCTTGACAAATCGGCAGCCGTGTGATATAATCATATCGAAATAAATCAAATCTGCCACCGGGTAGAGAATGCAATTATGAAGCATTCGCGCGTATCGTTAGGTCTTTGAAGATACGCACGGGTGCTTTTTTGTTTGGAGGACCTGGAAAACTATGAAATACCTTGTAAATTACTTTTCAAAAGGCGAGCTTGCGCTGTGGGCGGGCTCGGTGGCTGCAGTGCTGGCGGCGTTCCTGATGTTCGACCGCAGCAGTTGGATAACGCTTCTGGCTTCGCTGATCGGGGTGACGTCGCTGATATTCGCGGCTAAAGGACACCCGGCGGCTCAGGCGATGGCGATAGTTTTTGCGCTGCTGTACGGCGCGATCTCCTGGGGATTCGCGTATTACGGCGAGATGATAACCTACCTCGGGATGTCAATGCCGATGGCGGTGTTTTCGCTGGTATCCTGGCTGAGACACCCATCCGACAAGAAAGACGAGGTGAAGGTCAATCATCTCAAAGCTCAGGAATTCGTGTTCATGGCATTTTTGACTATAGCGGTCACGATAGCGTTCTACTTTATCCTGAAGTATTTCAATACCGCCAACCTGATCCCAAGCACGATTTCAGTAACTACCAGCTTTGCAGCGGTATATTTTGTATTCCGGCGCAGCCAGCTCTATGCTGTGGCTTACGCGGCAAACGACATTGTTCTTGTGGTACTCTGGCTGATGGCTGCGGCTGACGATATTAAGTATATTTCGATGACGGTGTGCTTTATGGCGTTCCTTGTCAACGACATTTACGGGTTCATCAATTGGCGCAAAATGGCGAAGGCTCAGGCTGAAAGGCAGGCAGGTTCCTGTTGAATATTTGTGTGGCTGTATTTTACATCCACTTTTTATTCAATCCCGCCTTTGGCGGCCAGTTAAGATGGACCGAGTACGAACTTGTCGCGTTTTTGGAGATTATAAACTATAATTTAGCTGTGTAGAATGCTTCCGAAACAGTCCACCGGACTGTTTCGGAGGATAGTCACGACTAGATTTTA
>OOBV01000588.1_pt1 | contig 32893 bp, 25 predicted proteins | sample 1671731 | NCBI WGS metagenome assembly OOBV01 (sample SAMN06348186, study PRJEB24527) | human gut metagenome | biome: human gut; feature: ankylosing spondylitis patient; material: feces | host: Homo sapiens | place: China | collected 2015-10
CCCTTCATCGCCAGCAGAGCGGGAAGGCCTGACGCACGAATCGCACGCTGGCCCCGGAGCGACAGCACGGCAGGGCCTAGAAGAGCGAAGCGGGAAGGACCACCGCCCTCCCCGCCTTTTCCTGGAGCACTATAATTGGATCCGGCCGCGCAACGCCTGGGGCCTCCGCCTCTGTCGCACACCTTCGGCGCAACCCCCTATTTCGAGCAACTTAATCGGCGACGATAACGGTGCCCGTCTCGCCGCGAAGTCCCGCGGCCGCGCACTCCAGCGAGGTGATGAGCGCCTTGCCCTCGGGGTACTTCTCGACGTACTCGATGCAGGCCTCCACCTTGGGGAGCATGGAGCCGGGGGCGAACTGGCCCTGCTTGATGTACTCGCGGGCCTGGGAGACGGTCATCTCGGAGATCTGCTCCTGCTCGGGCGCGTTGAAGTTGATGCACACCTTCTCCACGGCGGTCAGGATGATCAGCATGTCGGCGCCGAGCTCGGCGGCCATGAGGGCGCTGGAGCGGTCCTTGTCGATGACCGCGGGGGTTCCGACGTAGCCGTTCTCGGTCTCGAAGACCGGCACCCCGCCGCCGCCGGTGGACACGACCACGTAGCCGTCCTCCACCAGGTCGCGCACGGCGTCGAACTCCACGATGCGCTTGGGGATCGGGGAGGCGACCACCTGGCGCCAGCCGCGGCCGGCGTCCTCCTTGACGGTGATGCCCATGGCCTCGGCCTTGGCCTTGGCGGTCTCCTCGTCCATGAACGCGCCCACGGGCTTGGTGGGGTTCTGGAACGCGGGGTCGTCGGCGTCGACGACGGTCTGGGTCACGATGCAGGCGGTGGAGCGGGGGATCTCCCGGGCCTTCACGTCGTTCAGGATGGCCTGGGACAGCTGGTAGCCGATGTAGCCCTGGGACATGGCGCCGGCCTCGGGGAAGGGCATGTCCGGGGTCTTGTCGTCGTTGGCCGCCGCGTAGGCGAAGGCGTTGTTGATCATGCCGACCTGCGGGCCGTTGCCGTGGGAGACGACGACGTTGGTGCCCTCCTCGATCATGTCGACGATGTGCTTGGCGGTGTTCCGCACGAGCTCGAGCTGCTCCTGCGGGGTGTTGCCGAGGGCGTTGCCGCCCAGGGCGATGACGACGGTCTTGCCGGGTCCTTTCTGGTAGGGCATGGTTGTCTCACTTTCTCGCTTAGCAATTTGCAACTGAAACGCCAAGGACGGCTTGGCACAATGAGCCGCCCTTGGCGTCCACTCTATCGAGTCCGGCAGAGACGAACAGGCATGACTTGGTTTATTTTTGCGCCGCCATCTGCCTAATCCCTTTTAAACCGCCCCCAAGCAAGACAAACCTCACCGCCGTAGAGGCAGAACAAAACGCATGACAAAGCCTATCCCCGTAGGGGCGGACTTCAGTCCGCCCTCTCAAGCGGAGCAAAACGCGCGACAAAAACAGGGGCGACTGAAGTCGCCCCCCTACGGAAGTTGGCTCTGTTGCTCAGCGTTTATGCGGCGTCTGCTTCGGTCCAGGGGCTGGCGTAGACGGCGTAGCTCGCGTACTCCGGAGCACCCACGGCGTAGATGTCGTAGTCGGCCGCCTGACCGGGCTGGGTGTCGACGATCTTGAAATAGCCGCCCTCGATCTTCCCGTTCTGATCGAGCAGCACCACATCGACGCGCGACTGGGTGGCGCCGTCAAGAGACTCGGACGCCGTCACCGTGCCGGTGAACTCCTTAGCGCCTAATTGGGTGTCCGCCGCGCCGTTGTCCTGCACGGCGTACACATCGGCCAGCTTCTGATCCGTCGCCTCCCACAAGCCTTCGGGCGTCGTGATGGCGAACTCGACGGTCGACGGCTTCACCACCTCTGTCGAAGTGGCCGAGGAGTTGGCAGTCGACCCTGCCACATACGAGTAATAGTAGGTGGAATCGGGCAACACGCCGGGCGTCTCTATCGTCTCGTCGAACAGCACGTTGCCCGAGTCGTCCTTGCCCACGACCTCGATGACCGGGTCAACAGCCGCCACGGTCTTATTGGGGTTCTGCACCTTCACGGCGAAATCGACCATGCCGTTGTCGGCTACGAACCATCCGGAATCGACGATCTGCAGCTCAGCGGGATTCGCGGCCTCCTGCTCGGCCGTGGCCGCATCGGCCTCGGCGTCGGTTTGCTCATCGACGGCGGCCTGACCCGCCGCCGGGCCCTGGGTCTCTTCAGTCTGCACCACCGCCTGCTCCGATCCGGCCGGTGCCGTCTGACCACTTTGGGCCGCGCACCCCGCAAGGCTTACCGCGAACAGACCGGAGAGCGCCACCCAGCCCAGATACTTCAGTTTCATTGTCATCACCATTCCCTTGAAGGTTCTTGTTACGCAAACCATGCAAGTAAATGATTACCCCGCTCGTGTACTAATTTAGAGCGCAGCGCCCTTTCGTAGCCTCTGCGCCACTGCTTTGTTTCAGCTGAAATTCCCACGTCAACGCTAGGAAATCAAGATGCGGAAGGTCATAGTTCACAGAGCATCAACCGAAGTGACCGCCCCTTGAACGCTTTGCTTCAGCTCCATGGCAATACAAGAGATTCGGCCCTAAAAACACGAAGGCCCGCGGGAGGGGGATCCGCGGGCTTCATGTTGTGGCGACAGCGAGACGAGGAGAAGCTTCGCCACCCAGTAAAACAAGAAGAGAGGAGGTGTTACAGGGCTTCGTTCCCTCGGCCCTGCTGACAAAAGTTATAATAGGTTAACTGATTCGTTCGCACAAGGGAGTTAGCCTAGGTTTACACTTTCTCCACAACTCTCGCGCACCCAGCCCGCACCCTCGTCGGTATCACGCAGCCCGGTCGCCCCGCCCCTGTTTGACGGAATCGTGCACGGTTATTTACGCCATGGTAACTGCAAAGCCGAAAGTCTTCCCAAAGATCGTCCCTCCCCTATACTGCAACCAGCGAAACGGAAAAGAGCTGATCAATCTTCTCCTTTCCCCTTTCCTTTCCTTCTTCTCTCTTTTGGAAGCGGGCGCCCCTCAACAAGCCCGCTTCCCGAGAACGAGATTCCCCGATCCGTTCTCGAACCCCTGCAAAGAGGCGGCTCCCCCAAGCCGCCTCTTCTTTTTTTGAATGCGTCTACGGTCGCTCTATCTACTGCCGCTCGTCTAAGATCTTGAGCGCCTGCTCATAGCCGCCGGCACCGTAGCTCAGGCACTTGGAAACCCGGGCAATGGTCGTGGCCGAGGCGCCCGTTTCCGCCTCGATGGCCGCATAGGACTTCCCCGCCGCCAAAAGCCGCGCCACGCCCAGCCGCTGGGACGTCTCGCGAATCTCGCGCACGGTGAACAGGTCTTCCAAAAGGGCGAATATGGTATCGGGATCGTCGATGGCGGCCAGCACACACAGCAAATCGTCGACGTCCGGGGTGCGAATCTCAGCCATTAGACCTCCGTGAGCCAGTCAGCGTACTCGTCGATACGCCCGTAAACCAGGTCGAAGAAGCGGTCCTGCAGCGCGCGGGTGATCTCGCCGGGCTTGCCGATAACGCGGCCGTCAACGGAGCCCACGGGCGTGAGCTCGGCGGCCGAACCGGTCATGAACACCTCGTCGGCGATGTAGAGATCGCTGCGGGTGAGGCTTTCTTCTACGGCGGGAATCTCCAGGTCATCGGCCAGGCACAGCACCGTGTCGCGCGTGATGCCCTCGAGAAGTCCATCGGAAAGCGGCGGGGTGGAAAGCACGCCGTTGCGCGCAATGAACAGGTTCTCGCCTGTGCCTTCGCAGACGAGCCCCGCCTCGTTCAGCATGATGGCCTCCGCGTAGCCGTGGGCCTTCGCTTCCATTTTCGCGAGGATGGAATTCATATAAGAAGCCGTGGCCTTCACTGCCGGCGGAATGGCATTGTTGGAGCGCTGCCGCCACGAAGAGATGCCCACGGCCACGCCGTTTTCCAGCGCGTCGGCGCCCAGATAGGCATCCCAGGGCCACACGGCAATGACGACGTCCACCGGCGCGCCCGTCGGATCGACGCCCATGACGCCGTAGCCGCGGTACACCAGAGGTCGGATATAGCAAGCCGGAAGCTTGTTGGCGCGAATGACCTCAAGAGTGGCGTCCATCAACTCGTCGGCGCTGTAGGGCAACTCGATCTGGGCGATCTTGCAGCTGCGATGCAGCCGCTCCATATGGTCGCGCAGACGGAACACGAAAGACTTGTCCTCATCGGGCACCTTGTAGCAGCGGATGCCCTCGAATACGCCAGAGCCATAATGCAGCGAGTGCGACAACACATGGCAGGTCGCCTCCGCCCACGGCACCAACTCGCCGTTCTTCCAGATGTAATCGACCTCGGTGATGTCGGCCATGCAACCATCCCTTTCTCAAAAGAGGCGGCCCGCGCCTTCGCGTCTCGCCGCCGTTTCCGCCATTGTACTCCAACGCACTAAAGCGCTGAAGCGCTTCCACGAAGGCGGCAGAATCCCGCTTTCAACATACGGGAGAACGGGCTCGGAGCGACCGACGCTTCGCGAAATGGGTGTATCACGCATGTCGATCCTTCGAAAACCTGTAGCTTCTCTTTACGCTATACTGACACATAAATTATCCGGTCTCCTGAAGAGGAAGGAGGGCGCAGTGATTCTCTATCACGGTTCGCGTCATGGCATCAACGGCCCCATTGCGCCCATCAGCCGAGATCGGTGCGACTTCGGGCGTGGTTTCTACCTGGGCACCAACCCTTTGCAACCCCTTACCCTTATCTGCGACTTTCCCGATGCGCGGTTTTACACGGTGGAACTCGAGCTAGACGGACTCGACGTTCGCGAGCTTTCTCCAGATACAACATGGGCTCTTGTGGTCGCTTACCATCGCGGAAAGATGGAAAGCGCCCGCGACACCGAGCTCTATGCTGCGACGGCAGCTGTGCTTGCGGGAGCAGACGTCGCCATCGGGCCGATCGCCAATGATCGCATGTTCGTCGTCCTCGACCGCTTCTTCAATGGGGAGATCACCGACGCGGCGCTCGTGAAAAGTCTTTCCGCCCTGCAGCTAGGCAATCAAGTAGTGGCGCTCACCCAAAAGGCTTGCGATGCCATCCGCATCGTAGAAGAACGGTGCCTCGGGGAAGAGGAACGGGCCGAGCTCATTGCTACGAGCGAGATGAACCGCGCAGAAGGAGTGGCCCTCGCTGAGCGCATTTGTCGAGAGCACCGGCGCGATGGACGCTTTTTCGACGAGATATTGGAAGCCGGTGTTCCCCTTGAATAAGCTGCGATTGGACCAACGCCAACTGTGCGACATCCAGGGTCGTCTTTTCGAATTGGCCCGCGCCAATGGCTATGACTGCCCCGCTTTCATTGAAGCTTTCATGAACAGCGACGTCGCCCGACGCATGGACTCGACCTTCGATTTTCTACAATGGGCCGGCGAGGAATATTTACTTGAAGAGCTGGATGCCGAAGCGGGAGGGCTGCCCCCCGCCGGCGCCACCTGGGGCCGCGAGCCTATGTATTGGACAGGCTACATCTATCGCCTCTGGCATTACCTTACCGGAGAGACGAGCCGGGACATTTATGCCATTGCCGATGCCGACACCATGGGAGGCGCTTACCTGGGCATGCACGTCCTCGACCCACAGCTTGCCATAGAGAACCTGAAGGAACTTGCAAAGCGTTAGACAATCCCAAGATCGATGGCGACAATCGATCTAGTGGCCATATCGTAATAGTTTTGAGCAAAACCCGAACTGCGCAGTGTCACGAGATGAGAGAGATATGGAGTACGCCGCAAGACACAAAGCGCCCGCCGGGCGCAGGCCGGACGAGCGCTAGAGGGAGGGCAGATACGGCGAACCTAGGAGGCCAGGGCGCGCACAGCAGTCGGGTCGGTTTTCACCTCGATGTCATTAACGTAGAACTCCATGCCGCTGTGCAGACGGTAATGGGAGGCTCCGCATTGGGGACAGCGGGGTGTATCCCGGCATCGCGTATTCACCGGGAAGATGCGGCCGCACTCCTCGCAGCGCACCGTGAAGGGCACTCGTGTCAGATGGAGCACCGCCCCTTCCGCCACCGTGCCCCGGCTCATCCAGGCGAACATCGACTCGAACACGTCCTCGACGATATCGCGAGAATAGCCCACGGTCAAATACACACCCAGCACCTCCGTTGCCCCAGCGTGCTCGGCCTCTTCCAGCACGATGTCCACAACGCTGCGCACCATTGCCATCTCATGCATAGCAATCTCCCCCTGATAATCTCAAGTGTCTTGCTTCGGCGCCTCCGCGAAACCTGTTCGAACGTCGCGCGGAGGCGCCCCGTTTACCTTCTTTAGGCGATCATATCGTTCGCGAAACGGTACATGCCCTTCGCGTTGTAGTCATCCAACAGCGTCTCGGGCAGCTCCAGCACTTCCTCCTTGAGGTGCAGGGTGCGGGCGCCCACCGGGCACACGGTGCCGCACTGGCCGCAGCGCACGCACGTGCCGTTCACCGTGGGGAATCCCGTCTCCTCGTCCATGGTGATGGCGAACAAGGGGCACTGCTTCTCGCAGGAGCCGCACTTGATGCAGGATTCCTCGTCGTGCTTCAGGGTGTAATGGCTGAGGTACTTGAAAACGTTGAGGTCCTCAGGCGTCAACGGCTCGGCGCCGCCTTGGGCAATCTTCACGTAGGAGCCCAGAATATCGCAGCAGTCGCCATGGCAGCTGCAGATAACCTCCGTGGTCGCCGAGTTGGCCACCTGAATGACCATGCCGCAGTCGACGCTGCGATGGAGGATTTCCAGCGCCTCCTTCTTATCGATCTCGCGGCCGATGCCGTTCTCGATGTAGTACTCCGCCTCCTCGCCCAGCGTGATGCAGGTCTCCAGCGGGTGATCGCCCGGATCGGGAATGCCCAGAGCCTTGTGGGAAAGGCGGCACTGGCAGGGGGACACGGCAATCTTGTCGAACTTGTCCACGATGGCCTCGAAGTCGTCGTAGGGCAGGGCGATCTCGTTGTCGGCCACCACTTCGCGACTGCAGGGCACCGCGTTGTAGAAAGAAGAGCGGGCGTTGTACAGCTGCAAGATGATGTCGGCGCCCCACTGGGAATTGTGGATGGCCGGATAGGCGCCGTCATCCTTCTCGTAGTTGTTCATGTTGTACTCCCAGATGCCGTGGGCCTCGGCCAGCTGGTGGTACTCCGGCGTGCCGTTGGAGCGGCTGCGGAACAGAAGGCCGCGGGCGGAAAGATCCTCGCAGATCTGAGCGCACTCGTCTTCGGCTCGTCCGGACGCAGCGGCGTAATCGGCGGCCGTGAACATCACGCCCATGGGCATCTCCAGATAGGCCTGGGCATCCTCGGGAGTGAACAGGTACATCACCTCGGCGTAGCTGCCATCATGGACCTGCGAGCCCACGCCGTTGCCGTAGGTGTCCAGAAGCGAGCGCAGCTTCACGTACACGTTGGGAATGACCGTGCCGTCGGCGCAGACGTAGTCCTCGGTCTTGGAGTCGATGAGCTGCTGCCGGCGCTCGTTCAGCTCCTCCAGCGTCATCTCGGTCTTGATGGGCTCGTACTTGATGGTGTCGGCCGTCACCTCGGTGCTCGCCGGCGCGGTGGCCGCTTCCCCGGTTTCCGCCATGGGGGCACTATCGCTCGGCGTAGCCTGGGGCGCGCAGCCGGTGATGCCGGCCAAGCCCAAGGCACCCATGCCCATAAGGAAGCCGCGGCGACCGAGCATGGCCATAGGGCTCATCGAGCGCATGGCGCCGCCCGCACCGCCTCCTCGTCCCTCATCTCCAGCGTCTCTTTCGTTTCCATTGTCTCCTCCTTCGGGATCGTTTCTCCGATGGCCCCACTATACGCAGGCAAAAGTCTCCCCAACTTTGCAATTTCAGGTACCCCCATGCGAAGAAAGAAGGCTCATGCGACCTCTGATGCACCCTTGCATAACTTGCATGGGATTCCACGAGCGAGCCTGTTTAAAGTTAAGGGGATGCGCCAAGCCGAAAGGCGCCGGGAAAGGAGAGGCACCATGACCGCACCGCAAAAAGTCCTTCAACCCTGGGACGATGCCCACTTCAAGCAATTCGGCCTCAAGAGGAACGTCATCGAACCGTGGGAGGACGGCCTGCGCACCCAGCTGGACAAGGCCGGCTACGAGTGGTGGTATTTCGACACCCACATGGACGACGGGACGCAAATCGTCGTCGTCTTCTACACGAAGTCGATGATCGCGGCGAAAGGGCCGCTGACCCCTTTCGCGACTATCGAGATCACCTACCCCGACGGTCGCAAGACCGAGGAGCGCGTGGACGCAACCCCGAGCCAATGCCGCTTCAGTACCGACGGCTGCGATGTGAAGATCGGCCCTTGCACCGTGACCGGAGATTTGACCAACTACCATATCCCCTTCCAGAGCAAGAACGTCACGGCCGAGCTCGACTTGCACGGCACGGTGCCCTCATGGCGTCCCGGCGTCGGCGGCACGCTCTACGGAGACGATGAGGCCAAGCAGTTCTTCTGGCTTCCGTCGGTTCCGTCCGGCGCCGTTCGGGCCGTTGTCTCCGACCACGGTACCACCAAAACCTACAACGGCAGCGGCTACCACGATCACAACTGGGGCAACGTGTCCATCGCCAACCTCGTGCATCATTGGTATTGGGGGAGGGCGCAGATCGGCCCCTACATGATCATCAGCGCGTGGCTCACCGCCGAGAAGCAGTTCGGATTCGCGGAAACGCCCGTCTTCATGCTCACCAAGAACGGGAAGCTCATCACGGGCAACGAGGACGGGGGGCTCCGCTTCACCGCCACCGACAAAAGCACCGACCCGAATACCGGCAAGCCCTTCTCCGCGACTCTCGTCTACGAATGGGAGTCCCCCGAGGGCACGCTCTACCGCATCACGTTCCAGCGCGAGCGCGACATCGCCTATCTGAAAATGGTGGACCAGCTGCCGAAACTCATGCGGCTGGGTGCCAAGCTCACCGGCAAAGACCCCTCCTATATCCGCTTCGCCGGCACCGCCTCCATCGACGTCATCGAAGATGGCGCCACCGTGGAGCACTACGAGTCGCCCGCCATCTGGGAGCTCATGCACCTGGGGAAGGTGTATCCCGGGAAGTTCTCTCGATAGGTCCTGGAACAGGCGGCGACCCCGAAGGCAATTGCCACCTCTCTCGCCGCCGCCTGTCTCCCCGCACCCGTTGCCACGCCATTTCGGAAAGCAAGCCAGCAGACGAAAGAGGTCGTTATGCTCTCACGATTCAGCGTCAAACATCCCTACCTCATCGTGGTGACGGTCATTATCTGCCTTATCCTGGGCGGCGTGTCCCTCGCGAAGATGAAGACCGACCTCATGCCCGACATGGACGTCCCCTACCTCGCCGTCATCGCCACCGACCCGGGCGCCTCGGCCGAGAAGGTGGAGACCGAGGTGACCGACGTGCTGGAGAGCGCCCTGTCCACCGTTAACGGGGTCGCCTCCATCTCGAGTCAATCCGCCAACAATTACGCCATGGTGTTTCTGGAATTCGAGGACGGCACCGACATGGATTCGGCCATGGTGAAGGTGTCCTCGGCCGTGAACCAGGTGGAGAGCACGCTGCCCGAAGCCGTGGGCACTCCCAACATCATGGAGATATCCCTGGACATGATGGCCACCATGTACGTGGCCGCCGCCGATGGCGAGAAGAGCATCTACGAGCTGTCGGACTTCGCCGCCGACACGCTGGTCCCCAGACTCGAGCGGGTCGACGGCGTGGCCGACGTGTCGCTGGCCGGCGCCGTGCAGCAAACCGCGGAAGTGAGGCTTTCCGACGACAAGATCGAGGACGTGAACAATCGCATCTTGGCCAGCGTGAACGGCGAGCTGGCCGACGCGAAGCGCGAGATAGACGACGGCGAGGCCGACCTGGAGGCGGCCGAGGAAGAGATCACCGCCCAGCAGGAGGCCCTCGCCGACAAGGAGCAGGAGACGAGCGACCAGTTGGGCCAAGCCGCTTCGGGATTGACGTTGGCCGTCTCCTCGGCTACCACGAAAGTGTCCTCTCTCGGCGCCCAGCTGCAAACGCTGGCAGCCGAAGGCGAATCGCTACAAGGCGAGCTGGCCGACAAGCAGGCCAGGGCCGAGGAGCTGCAGAAGAGCATCGAGGAGCTTAAGGCTGAGGCCGGCGAACTGCAAGCTCAGATGGAGTCGGCCACCTCCCTGGAAGAGGCGGCGACCATCGCCCTGAAGCTGAAGGACACCACCGACGCGCTCGAGGCCGCCGCCAGCGAGCTGACCGACATCGGCACGCGCCTGGGCGAGGTGGGCGAGACTCTCACGGCCATGCCCGGCAAGGCCGCCGATTTGCAAAAACAGCTGGAAGAGGCCACCGGCGAACTGCAGAGCTACCAGAAGCAGCTGGCCGAGGTGGAGGCCGGCAGCCTGAGCGCCGCCGCCCACCTCGGCAATGGAGGCGCCCAGTTGGCCAGCGCGAAATCCACCCTCGAGCAGAGCCGCAGCCAGCTCGATCAGGCCCGCGAGCAGTACGAGGACGCGCGCCAGAGCGCCATCGAGCAGGCCAACGTCGACGCCCTCGTGGACAAGACGACGCTGGCGAACCTCATCCGCGCCCAAGACTTCTCCATGCCGGCAGGATACCTCGGCAACGCCGACGAGGATCATCAGTGGCTTCTGCACGTAGGGGACAACATCGAGAGCCTGGAGGCGCTGGAGAACCTGCTGCTCGTGACCATCGACGAAGTGGGCGACGTGCGCCTGCGCGATGTGGCCGACATCACCGTGGTGGACAACGTGGGCGACGCCTACATGTCGCTGAACGGCGGCGACGGCGTGCTGCTGTCGGTGTACAAGTCCTCCACCGCCTCCACCAACGAGGTGTCGGCCGCCTGCCGCGAGGCCGTGGCTGGGCTTGCAGAGGAGTTCCCCACGCTGGATCTGCGCATAGTGTCCGACCAGGGCGAGCTCATCGACACGTTCATCTCGTCCATCTTGAACTCGCTGCTTCTAGGCGGCCTGCTCGCCGTGGTGGTGCTGGCGCTTTTCCTGCGCGACTGGAAGCCCACCGTGCTCGTGGCCGTCTCCATCCCGTTCTCGGTGCTGCTGGCGCTGCTGCTCATGTACTTCACCGGCGTGTCCGCAAACATCATGTCCCTGGGCGGCCTGTCACTGGCCGTCGGCATGCTCGTCGACAACTCCGTGGTGGTGCTGGAGAACATCTACCGCCTGCGCGGGCGCGGCATCAGCCCGGCCCGGGCGGCGGTTCAGGGCGCCAAGCAGATATCCGGCGCCGTGGTGGCCTCCACGCTGACCACCGTCTGCGTCTTTATGCCCATCGCATTCACCACGGGCATGGTCAACCAGATGATGATGCCCTTCGCGCTCACCCTCACCTACGTGCTCACCGCCTCGCTCGTGGTGGCCCTCACGCTCGTGCCGGCGCTCTCGCGGTTCGTCTTTCGCCGTTACCGCCCGCGCCGCGACGACTTCTCCGGGAAGGTGAAGGGTGCCTACGGACGCTCGTTGCAGTTCGCTCTGCGCCATAAGGCGCTGCCGCTCCTGGTGGCCGCGAGCCTTCTGGTGGTCGCGGTGGTCGGGGCCGCAGGCATGGGTATCTCGCTTCTTCCCTCCATGACGTCCAGGACGGTCTCCCTGACCGTGACCGTGCCCGAGGGAACCGAGAAGGACGATGCCTTCGCCGTGGCCGACCAGGTTATGGACGCGGCGCTTTCCGTGGAGGGTGTCGGCACCGTGGCGGCCGTCGACGGCACGGCCTCGGCCTCGGTGGTCTCCTCGGCGGCCGCCGACACCGGGGCCGAGAATTTCGACGAGTTCATGTTCTACCTGGAAATGGACGACGGCATAGCCACCGATGGCGAGGTGAACGCGGTGGTGGACGAGGTGATGGCCCGCACCGAAGGACTGCCCTGCGAGGTGATTCCCAGCACGTCGTCGGACTCGTCTGTGACCTCCATGGCGGGCAGCGGGCTCTCCATCACCCTCACCGGCGACGACCCGGCCAAACTTGCCGAGCTGTCCGAGGAAGTCGCGGGGCTTGTCGACGAGGTGGAGGGCTACACCGAGATCGAGACCGGCACCGAGGACGCCGATCGCGAGCTCAAGCTCGTCATCGACGAGGACGCCCTCACCCGCGAGGGCTGGACGGTGGCCCAGCTGTACGAATATCTGGCCGGGGCGCTGTCTCATGAGGCCGATTCCAGCATCCTCGAGATGGACGGGACCCGGGCCCAGGTGACCATCGTGGACGAGACCCACCCGATCACCCGCGAGAACATCTTGGACGAGAAGGTGACCATCACCGGGCGCGACGGCGGGTCGAAGGAAGTGGCCATAGGAGACTTCGCCACACTGGAAGAGAGCGAGGCGCCGGCCACCATCGCTCACGAGAACTCCCAGAAGACCGTTACCATAACCGCCGAGGTGGCCGACGGCCACAACAACGCGCTGCTGGCCCGCGAGCTTCAGCAGAAGCTGGACGGTCTCCAGCTCCCCGACGGCTACTCCATGAGCTTCAGCGGCGAGCTGGAGAACATCGATACCATGCTCGATCAGATGACCATGCTGCTCGTCTTGGGCCTCGTGCTCATCTACCTGGTGATGGTGGCCCAGTTCCAGAGCCTGCTGTCGCCCTTCATCGTCATGGCGACGGTGCCCCTCGCCTTCACCGGCGGGTTCGCGGCGCTATGGGCGGCCGGCGAGCAGCTCACCATGATGTCGCTCATGGGATTTGCCGTTCTCATGGGAACCGTAGTGAACAACGGCATCGTGTTCGTCGACTACGTGAACCAGCTGCGCCGCGGCGGCCTGGAGAAGCGCGACGCCCTGGAAGCGGCCGGGCGTACCCGCATGCGTCCCATCCTCATGACGGCGCTCACCACCATCCTGGCCATGCTGCCGCTCGTGTTCAGCCAGCAGATAGGCACCTCCATGGAGCGCGGCATGGCGCTGGTGGTGGTGGGAGGCTTGGCCTATGCCACGCTGATGACGCTCTACATCGTACCGGTGCTCTACGATTTGCTGTATCGCAAGGTTCCCGCAGAAGTCGACTTGGGCGACGAGTCCGTCGACGACGACCCAGGGGACGCCCAGGCTTATCTGGAAGAGCTGCGCAGCAAGCGCGCGATCCTGCAGGAATAAGCCGCCCCTCAGCCTTTGCACGTTGGCCCATATCATGGAATAATAGCGACATTCCGTAGCAGCATTGCGGAATGTCGCTGACCAAGGTGCAGAGGGGGTACCATGCTTGATTTGTTCCGGGAGCTGCAAGTGCTCGGACAAACACTTAACTTCACGAAAGCAGCCAATCTGCTGCACATGTCCCAATCGAGCCTCACGCGCCATATCGCGAACCTTGAAGCAACCTTAGGCGTCAGGTTGTTCGACCGCATACCCATGAGGCCCACCCCCGAAGGGCAGTACTTCATCACCGCCACCGCCAAGCTTCTCGAGGATTACGACCGCATCGAGAAGAAGTGCCGCGTCATGGCCGCCGAATCCCGCAATAGCGTGTGCATCGATATCGTGATGACCTCCCACAGCCTTTGGGACGACATTTTCTACGAAAGCATGTCGCAATGGGAGCTTAGGCACCCCGATCTGCCGGTTCCCCGTTTTTGCCACCAGACCTCTGCGACCATAGAAACCTCCGTCACCAGCGGAATGGCCGATATGGGCGTTGTATTCCGTGAGCCTGCCAACCTTCCCGACAACTTCGTCTGCGAGCTGCTGGCAGAAATGCCTCTGGCTGTCTACTTTACGAACAACTCGCCTCTCGTAAGCCTCGAAACCGTAAGTTTCGACGATCTATCAGACAAATATCTCGTCTGCCCCACCAATCCGCAGCTGCAAACCATGTTCGATGGCGCCGTAGACACCTTTCGCCGCAACGGGCTAGAGCCCAACTACCGCCTTCGCGACTATGAGGACTTTCATCGTATCGCCTACCTACTTGGGGATGATGAAATCGTCTTCGGAAACGCGATGCCCAATACCAAAGTTATCGGAAGACTGCATGGGCGTCCTTTAGTTGGTGAAAATACCACGTATCCAGTTTATCTTCTATACAATGCGAGCTCTTCGAAACCTGCTGTCAAATTATTCGCCGACATATGCTTTGACGTCGCTGCCCACTGGGACGCCTCGCAAGCTCTCTAAAACTGAATAGCTGATCTCTTAGCGCCGACGGCGCTTCGCGAAGCGGGCGTAGAAGAAGGCGGTGACCAGACCGGCGGCGGCCACGACGAGGGCGGCGATCATGGCGCCGGCGAAGCCCTCGGCGCTGGCCTGGGCGGCGGGCGCACCGGCTGCGGAGGCCGCTGCCGTGGCCGAGCTCATGATGCCGACATAGGCCGCCGGCCCCAAGCATGCCGACAACTGCACGGCCATGGACATGAGCGTCACGCCGTGGGAATCCAACTCATCGGGCAAGCGACGCAGCCCGGCCGTCTGGGCCGGAGAGAGCACCATGCCCGTGCCGAGATAGCCGAAGAAGATGCCCGTTGTCGCCACGACGACCGACGACGTCAGCGCCCCGGCAATGGTGGCCGCCAGCCCTGCGACGGCGATGGCGAGCCCCGTCGGCAGCAGGGGCCACTCGCCCCACCGGTCCAGGGCGCGGCCCGAGAGCACCGAGGCCGCGGCGTTGGCCAGCACGGGCGCCACCATGAGCACACCGGCCGCGCTGGCCGCAAGTCCCGCCGCCTCTTCGAAATACAGCGGCGCCATGACCGACAACGAGAAGTAGGTCATCATCGTCACCATGACGAGCAGCGCCGCCGGCCAGAACATTCCGTGGTGCAGCGGCTCCATAGACACAAGAGGGCGCGCCAAATGTTCTTGGCGTCGGGCAAACCAGCCGAGGGCCAGCGCAGCGCCGATGAGCGCCGCAGCGCCCACGGCTGGACGCAGCGTCACCTCCGAGAGCCCCACGCACAGAAGCGTCACACCCGCCGCCGTGAGCAGCGCCGAGGGGAGATCGAAGCGCGCCCGCTCGGGTTCGCGGCCGCCGCGCACGACGAAGATGCCGGCCACCGTCAGCGCCACGGCCGCCGCCAGAGGCACGAGAAACACGCTGCGCCAACCCAGGTCGCTCACCATGAAGCCCGTCACAATAGGCGCCGTGGCGGGGCCGATGGTGATCATGGCCGAGCCGATGGCAAGATACGTTCCCAATCGCTCGTGGGGCACGCGGTCGACGATGACGTTCATCATGAGTGGAATGAACACGCCCCTGCACGAGCCGCGCCGCCAAAAGCAGCGGAAAGCTCGGCGCCAGAAGGCCCCCGGCGGATCCCGCAATGCTCAAAGCCGCCGCCGCGAAGAACAGCGTCCGCATAGACAGGCGCCGGTACAGGTAGGCCATGCAGGTGACCACCACGGTGACGGCGATCATGTAACCGGTCACAAGCCACTGCGCCGCCACGGCATCGATGGAGAAATCGCCCATGATGGCAACGAGCGCCATATTCACCAGGTTCTCGTTGAAGCCAGCCAGAAACCCGCAGCCATAAAACACCGCCAAAAGCGGGCCCAGTGACGAATCGCGCATATCTTTCCTTTCCCTTTCGAGTTCGAACCGTGAAAGCGCGGCGGAACCTGAAGGGACGGCCGCAGGCAGCGTAGATACGAGGGGCGCGCCGGCCTATTCACTGCCGCCGCGCTCCTCGCCGCGTTCTGCTGACGAAAAGTGTAGCGCACAAACTACGCAAAAAGGTGCGCGAAGCGCCGTAGATGGCTAAGCCGTTGCTTCCGGCGTCGAAGCTTGAGCGTCGCGGCCGCCGCGATCGCCGCGGTCGCGGGGGGCTTCCATGCCGCCCGGGGCGCCCATGCCGCCGGAAGGCGTCGTGGAAGCGGTGAAGTCGGTCGTAGCGTCGCCGGCAACGAGCTTGCCCGTCGCGCCCTCGGCCAGTCCTGGCACCGACAGGGTGACACACTGGAAGGGCACAGGCATCGTGCAACGAGCGAGCACCTCACCACTCTCGCTTTCCACCGACAATTCGGTATTCGCCGAACCGTTCAGGCTCACCAGGGCGAAGGGCTGAGTGCTCCCCTCCGAGAACGTCTCGGCCATGCCGGCATCTCCGGCCAGAATGACCGTGCCGCCCGTCACCGTAGCGCCGTACTCGTAGTCGAGCGCACTGTCGCCGGCCCCGGAGCTGGCTCCGACAAGCTCGCCGCCCGTGACTTCCACGTACCCGTTGGAATCCACCGCGTCACCACCGGCGTTGATGGTCACCACGCCTCCGTTGATCTGGATGAGGCAGTCCTCACTGGCGTTAGCACCCATGGGGCCGCCCGCGCCGCCGCGACCGTCGCGAGCGCCGAAGCCACCGCCTTGCTCGCCGTCGGGCACCTGACCGGGCTCGACACCCTCCGGAAGCTCCGGACGCTCGCCTTCCGCGCCTTCGGGACGCTGGGGCATCTGACCCTCCTCCATATCTTCGGGACGCTCGGGTCGCTCGCCGTTCTGGGGGCCGAATCCAGCAGGCGGCTCGGGCATCGCATCATCGCTGTTCTGTCCAGCAGGCGGCTCGGGCATCGCGCTGTCGCCGTTCTGGCCAGTCTGAGGCTCGGGCGCCTGGTCCGATTCCGCGCCGTCCGGAAGCTCCGAACGCTGGCCGCCCCGTCCGTTCTGCGCGTCAGCGCCCTGACCGCCGTCGCCCTGGCCCTCACCGCCTTGGTCGCCAGCATGATCGTCCTGGCCGACAGTCGATCCCGCGTCACCGGACGCATCGATTGTCGCGTCGTTGGAGTCGCGCTCGGCCACAGCGGCGTTAACACCGTCATCCGACGCCGTGATGTTCAGCTCGCCGTTGTTAACGATAACTTCCTGCGCCTCGATGCCCTCCTCGCAACCGGTTACGGTGAACGAGCCGCCGTCCATGGTGAACTTCGTCTCGGGGTTCATGCCCTTGCCGCCGGCTTCCACGACATAGGTGCCCCCGATCATGGCCGCCTCCACGTCGGAGCGCAGGGCGTGATCGGCCGCCTTGATCTGCGCGTCGCCGCCGGCCAGACGCAGATACGTGGCCGCCTGGAAGCCCTCATCGCCCGCTTCCACGGTGAACGTGCCACCGTCGATGGACACAAACCCGCGGGTCGGATCCTCGTCGTTGCTCGACTTCACACCGTCGCCGCCGGCCGTGATGGCGAAGGAGCCATCGGCAACCTTCACGCAGTCCTTGCCGCGCAGTCCGTCCTCCTTGGCGACCACGGTAATCGCGCCGCCCGTGACCACGAGGTCGTCCTTGGAGTTCACGCCGTGACAGTAGTTGCCTTCGATGCTCAGCGCACCGGTGCCGTTGATGGTCAGGTCGGCCTTCGAGTACAGCGCCGCATTGGGCTCGTCCTCCCCTTCTGCAAGCGCATAGCTCGCACCGTCGGCCAACGTGTTCTGTGTGCCGTCGGCCAAGGTCACGAATACCTTGTCAGCCTGCTGGATGTTCAGCGCCGGCCCCGCCTCGTTGCGAATAGACGCGCCGCTAAGCACGATCTGCACCTTGTCCGCGTCGCCCGCGTTTACCACCAGCGACCCGGCCGTCAGCTCTCCGGTCACTACATAGGTGCCGGCGGCGGTAATAGTCACCGTGGCGCCTTCCACCGCAGCGCCTTCACCAGACACCGTCGCGCCCTGACCCGACAACGCAATGTTTGTCGCGGAGGCGACATCGTAGGAAGCGTCCTTGTCGCGGTCGGAATACTCGAAATCCATACCGGGGATGTCGATGAGCGACGCCCAGTCCGCCCCGTCAGTCGTGCCCGTTGCGCCGCTATCGCCCTGGGCCCGGCCGCTCTGTCCCTGCTCGCTTTTCTCGCCAGCGCCTTCGGCGGCTTCCTCGAACGTGCCGCCCGTGCACCCCGCCAGCGCCAGCGACCCCGCCAGCGCCACAGCCAAGGCTCCACAGCCCCAAGCCCGTCGTCGCGCCACGCAAGCGCCCATCATCTCGTTCGTCTTCAACATCAATTCTCCCTTTGTCGTTTGTCCTTATGGTCTTGCACTACTATTGGGCTCATCTCCCTAGGTGCTTCCCGGCATCGGTGCTCGCCGACCTCTGCGCGCCCCCTGAAGAACGCAGCCGTCAAGAAACAGCTTCCACGTCAGCAGCAACGATACCGGGACGGTACCGACTCATGTGCGTCATCTTCGCTGTTTCTTTTGCCGCGTTCGGAAGGGGATCAAGCGCGCAGCGGGCGGCGAGCACCGATGCCGGAAAGCACCTCGCGGAGCGCCCCGAGAACCTAAAGCGTTTCGCGCCCCTGAGGCGTCATCCCCAGAGAGATCTTCAAGTTCCCGTTCAGGCACCGCAGCTCGTCGATCATCGCCTTCTCAAGCCCCCGCTCGCGCAGACGCAGCTGGTAGGTCAGCTGGAAGAGGCTGCCCATGTTGGTGGTCGTCACCTCGGTCAGCTCCGATTCCGCGGCGTAGCGGTTGAGCACTTCGTCGAAGACGCCGTCGTATTCCAGATCCTCCGGAATGGTGATCCGCAGCGTCTTGCCCGGCTCGCGGGGACGCCCGAACGGCGTCAGCACGAACAGCAGGTTCACCACAGCCACCACCACGGTGAATACGCAGGCCAACCCCAGAAAGCCCATGCCCGTCGCAAGGCCTACGGCCATGGCGAGAAACACGCTGCCGATGTCCTTGGCCGAGCCGGGGATGGAGCGGAACCGCACGAGATTGAACACTCCCATGACTGCGATGCCCGCGCCCAAGTTCCCGTTCACCAGCGTGATGACCATCTGCACGATGAGCGGTAGGAGCGCCAGGGTCACCACGAAGTTCTTCGAGTAGCTGTGCCGGAACATGTACACACCAGCGCAGACTGCGCCCAGCACCACCGAGAACGCGCAACACAGCAAGAAGTCCGCCGCCGAAACCGCTCCTACGAGCGATTCCGCCGTTCCGAACACCGACGAGAACGTTGATTCAAGCATGAGTTTCCTTTCTTGTTCATTCTCTGCCTACTCTTGCGAGCAACCTTCCAGACAATGCGCTCCCTCATTTTGGGCAGGAATTCCGACTTGTTAGACTTCTTTGTTCTGAGCTTCGCCGAAAAGAGGGTCTGTGAGTGGGTTTTCGCCCCAGATCGGATCACTTTTCCTCCGTTGAAGGACCTTGAAGCTTAGCCCATGTCTAACAACTCCGTTTTTTCGCCTATTTCCAGGACTCGCATTTCCCGAACGGTTCACGCACCACTACGCATAGCCCTTCGATGATTTCGAGCGCGCGGCTCAGCCGCAGCTAGTTGATAGGCGTTGCCGTACTTGGTAAACGAGGCCGGGTAGATGCGCTCGGCCGACAGAACCTCCACCAGCCACGGCGGGTAGGGCCCGGCGCTCTTTATCTCCATGACGGACTCGCTCGACTCGATGATGGGCCGCCATGGCGAACGGAAGCGATGACAGTCGAGATACTCCAAGCAGTCGTCGAAGGTGATGCGCAGCTCGCTATCGAACAACTCGTCGCCCTCCCGCTCCTGAAACATCTCGGGTCGGTAAGCCCAGGCCACACGATCGCAGGCGATACCCATGGACGGCACCAGGGGCAACCAACGGTCCATGGCCACCTCCAACTCGCGGGCGATCTGGCGCGTGACCGGCGAGAGCGCCGCAGCCGCAAGCGCCGCGTCCGACAGCGGCCAGCGAGCGCAGGCCTGCTCGTAGGGCAAACCGCTCACGAAAGCCAGCGCCGCCGGCAACGTCAGGGCGAGCCGGCGCTTGTACACAATGCCCTTGAACTTCTTCTTGATCCCGAAAAACACAGGGAGGGCAGCCGCCGCGCCGGGCACCTGCAGCCCCGCAGCCACCCGCGTTTCCACTTCCCCATCGGAAAGCGGCAGGCCGCCTGGCTCACGCACAATCGGCCCGGCACCGAAAGCTCCCATGAGGGCCACCCCAGCCGCATCCCCGTAGGCGCGCAGACGCAGCTTCTCCTTATAGAGCGGCTTTTCCACCGATCGGGCGATCATGGAGCGCTCCGGGGTGTCCAGGTACAAGCTCGTAATGCGAGTGCGCCCGTAGGCGTCCACCGCCATAGGCCCTCCAGCTGCGGCTTCCACGGCGGCGCGCTCGGCCGCGCCGATGCGATACTTCTTCTCCACGCGCTTGAACACGCTACTGTAGGCGGCCACGAATGCTCCTTCCTCGATAGCCCGCGCTATCCTGCTTCTGATTGGCCGGCGTTACCCTGTTCCCTATTGGCCCGCGAAGTCCCGATCCTCCGCAGGCCGGCCCCAACAATAAGGGGACTTCCTGAAAACTGCCTGAAGCAGCCGATTCCTTTCAGGTTGCCTTCAGGTGGGCCGTTACAATGAACCCCAGCGCTTCCTCAGGCCGCACGATCCCGGAAGCGCACCGCGAAACGCCGCAACCGAGCCCCCGAGGCGTCGGCGCACAACAGCCCTTGGCGGAGGCCCCTTACGGAAAGGATCACCATGCACGTTCTGGTCGTGGAAGACGACGCCCGCCTCGCCGAGGCGCTGGCCCGCATCCTTCAGGACAATGGCTACGCCACCGACGTCGTGCACGATGGGGAGGCTGGCGTGCAGTACGGTGGGACGGGCACCTACGACGTCATCATCCTGGACGTCATGCTGCCCAAGGCCGACGGCTTCACCGTGGCCCAGCGCCTGCGCCGGGCCCACGTGAGCACCCCCATCCTGCTGCTCACTGCCCGCGATGCCATCAGCGACAAGATCTGCGGCTACGACTCCGGCGCCGACGATTACATGACCAAGCCCTTCTCCCCCGCCGAGCTTCTGGCCCACCTGCGCGCCCTCACGCGGCGCCAGGGCGATGTCGTCTTCGAGACGCTCACCGTGGGCGACCTCACGCTGAACCTGGAATCCATGGATCTCACCTGCGGAAACGAATCCATTCGCCTGTCGCAGAAGGAGTTCGCCATCGCCCGCATCCTGCTGGGCTCGCCGGGGGCGGTGCTTTCGAAGGAGCAGCTCATCAGCCGCGCCTGGGGCCCCTCCTCCAGCGCCAGCGACAACAACGTGGAGGCCTACATCTCGTTTCTGCGGAAGAAAATGGCCCACGTGGGGTCGAAGGCGAGGATCGAGACCATTCGCTCGGTAGGCTACCGGCTCGCCGAAGGAGACTAGCCGCCCATGGGCCGTCTGTCGAAGCTTCGCATCATCCCCCGCCCGCATCCCGCCAACGCGAGCGCCCCGAAACGTTCCGCCGGCGACGGCGCCACGCCCATGCTTCGCCAACTGAGGACGAAGTTCATCGCCCTGAACATGGCGCTGGCTGCCCTCGTGCTGGCCGCTTCCTTCGCCACCATCTGCTACGCCGACTACCGCGCCGACATCGACGATGTACGCAACCGGCTCATGGCAGCCACGAGCCGATCTCTGCACGAACCGCAGCTCATCCCTGATGCCGAGCCGTTCCACCGGGGCGAGGGCCCTCGGGAAGGGGACGAAAGCGCCGCAGATGGCGCCCGCACGGAGGATGAAAACGCCCGCGCTTACGACGGGGCGGGCGGCAGCGCAAACGCAAGCGACAGCGCGGAAGACGCGGGCGCGACCCCCGAAGGCGGCGGCGACTCCGCAGCCGAAGCCGACGACCGTGCCTCCGAGAGCGGCTCGGCCCCCACCCCCACCCAGGACATCGGCGCCGGCACCAGCGATCCCGGCTTCGCGCCGCCCCGCATCGGCGGCCCGGGCACCACCGATGAGGCATCGCTGCCCGTGGCGGTCTACTATATCGCCGACCGCACGGTTATGCAGCTAACGGATCGCTCGGGAGCCACCGTGCCCGAGGCGCTCCTCGTGCGCGCCATACCTGAAGTCGTCAGCACCGCCGAATCCTGGGGATACCTGCCCGACGTCGGGCTGTACTTCGCCAAGCATGAGGCCGGCCCCGATCTCATGGTGGCCTTCGCCGACGGAGGCGCTGCCGACGGCTGGCGCTCGCTCGCCCTCGTGCTCACCGCCGTGGGCCTGGGCGCTTTGGGCCTGCTGTTCCTGCTGAACCTCGTCTTCTCGCGCTGGGCGCTGCGTCCGGTGCAGCGCGCCTGGGCCCAACAGCAGCAGTTCATCGCCGATGCGTCCCACGAGCTGAAAACCCCGCTCACGGTCATTCTCGCCAACAACGCCATCCTACGGCAGCGCGGCGGCGACACCATCGCCAGCCAGCGCCAGTGGATTGAGAGCACCCAGATGGAAGCCGAGCGCATGCAAGGCCTTGTGACCGATATGCTCGATCTGGCCCGACCGGCTCCGGAGGGCGCCCAAGCCTCGGAAGGCCCTGCAGGCATCGTCGACCTCAGCCGTCTGGTGGAAGGCGAAACCCTCACGTTCGAAGCCGTAGCCTTCGAGCGGGAACTCATGTGGGAATGCGCCATCGACAAGGGAATTACCGTACGGGGCAACGCCACGCGCCTCCAGCGGGCCGTGGCCGTGCTTTTGGACAACGCCTGCAAGTACACCAATGCGGGTGGCACCGTGACCGTGACGCTGAGGGCGCACGCCAGCGAGGCCGTCCTCTCCGTGCGCAACAGCGGCGAGCCCATCGATGAGGCCGATCTACCGCATTTGTTCGACCGCTTCTATCGCGCCGATGCGGCCCGCACTCACAACGCCGCCGACGCCGAAAACAACGGTGGCGAGCCCGGCGCCAACACCGGCGGCTACGGGCTGGGGCTGGCCATCGCCCGCGACATCGCCCAAGCCCACAAGGGCACCATCGCCGTCACCAGCACCGCGCAAGAAGGCACCACCTTCACTCTGCGTTTGCCCTTGACGTAGCTCCAATTACGCACCATCTCTCGACAAAAAGTCAATGTTGTTCAGGAGCGCCTGGCCTGCCATGTGCGACCTCGCGATGAGCAGAACATGACCACTAGCCTTTGCTCGCTTGCGCCCGCAAGTAAACCGGCCCCCGCAACTGCGAGGGCCGGCAAGGGAGGGCGAATAATTGTCAGAGCTATCAGGCGTGACAGGTGAAGCACTCGTAAACGTTCTCGTGATGACAGGAGCCGCAGAGGCTCTCAGCTTGATCGGCGGCAGCGCGACTGTCGTGCATGATATGACAGGAGGCGCAATCGATATCCTCGTGCTCCACATTCGTCGGCAGGCCATGGGGATTCACTACGAGGCCATTCTTGTCGGTGCAAGCTTGAGAGTCGACTGTCTTTCCTGCAAGCGCTTCGTAGCTGTCGTGGCAAGTGAGACAGTAACTGGAGTCGATGTCGGTTTTTTTCAAGCGCGTCAGTTCCACCTCGGCCGACGCGACCCCTTCATGTACGTTCTGCAGTCCCTCGGAGTCAGAATGGCAGGAATTGCAGGCACTATCCTCATGGGTCGATGCGAGGCATTGAGCGTCAGCTGTAGATGAAGCCTGCTTAACATGACAGGTTGCGCAATCCGCTTCAGGAGACCACTCAAAGGCTGTCGCAGCCGTTCCGACAGTTGCAGATTCGGCTGTCCCAACATTGTCCAAAGTTGTTTGCTGAGGGGCACAACCTGAGACAAGGGCAATGGCAAGAGCCATAACCGCCGCACCGAGGGCTTTCTCGCATCTGCCCCAGCGAGCTTTTTGCTGCAATAGAAAGTGATTAAGCATACGTTTCTCTTTCCTTACGAGGCCGCATTGCCTCAGAGGCGCAACCTTGGCTATGCCGCATCCCAAGGTTCCAGGGTGGCGGCATTCTCAGCAGCCACCTTACCAGTCATAACGGCCTCAGTCGTGTTGCCGGAACCGTGGTACACAAGGCCAAACTGCGATCCCAGCTCGCCGGCTGAATAGAGCCGCGGAATCTCATTACCCTCGTAGTCGACCACGCGACAGGTGGCATTGCTGCGCTTCGGACCGCCCTGTGTGTTCAGCAGGCTCGGCCACACTTCGATGCCATAGAACGGACCGGTCTCAATCTTGACCATCTTCTCCGGATCACGACCGAAGTCCTCGTCGCGACCGGCGTCCACGAAGCCGTTGTAGCGAGCCACCTCCTCGGCGAACTCGGCCACGCCGACGAAGCCGAAGGCCTCGGCCAGCTCTTCAAGGGTTTCGCCCTTCTTGATGATGCCGCTGGCCAGCTCCTGGGAGTTGTCGTCGCTCCACTGGTACAGCTCGTGCTGTCCGAACCAGCCCATGGCCAGCTTGTCCTTGCCGCCATAGAAGTTGCCCGCACCCTCGGCAAAACGCGTCTGATCGAAGATGACGTAGGCCGGAGCACCAGCCCAGTCGTTGATGGTGTCAGTGCTGTCAGCAAAGCCGAGGAACTCTACGCCGGGGAACTGGCGGGTGTGGCCCATGCGCATATCCTCGCGGAAGAAGCGGCGGCCGTATTTGTTCACCATGATGACGGCCGGCTCGCTGTGCCAGTTGGTGCTCGTGCCCACGCGGCCGTTCACCTCGCTGTCGGGTTCGATGCGAGCGCCGTAACCCTGCCATTCGATGCAGTCCATGTGATGGAGCCGTGCGCCGGCGGCCTGGGCCATGAGCACGCCATCGCCGCGGTTGAAGGGCGAGCCGGTGACGGCGATGTCCATGCAGGCGCGGATGTACTCCTGGGTGAGCTCGGGACTGGCCTCGTAGCCACCGCAGGCCAAAACAACTCCCTTGCGAGCTTTGATGAAGATGCTCGATCCGTCGGCTTTTTCAGCCCGTACGCCAAGCACTTCCTTAGTTTGGGGGTTTTGCACGAGCTCACGACCGCGGGTCTCGTAGAGCACGGTTCCGCCCATGCCCTCGTAGATTTCCGCCATGGGCTCGTAGAAATACTTGCCGCCCATGGCCTGATTGCCGTCGGCATCGGCCATGGCATGATGCTCCATGCCCGTCTCGGAGACGCCCTTCAGGCTGTTGTTCATGGTGGGGGCCATCTCGTGGAACTCTTTGGGATAGAAGTTGAAGCCGGCCCGCTTCGTGTCCATGTAGTCGATGCCGAGCTCTTCGATCCAATCCACCATGCCCGAGAGGGTTTGGCTGAATTCCAGCAGCTCCTGCTTATCGTCGCGCTGCAGGTTCAGGCGGTAGAGAAAGTCCGCATAACCTTGGACGTCGGTAGGACAGATCCATCCGCCGCCGCACACGCCGCTGTTGCCGCCGCGTAACTCTTTGGGGGCCACCTCCAGCACTACGGTATCGGCACCGGCCTTCATGCCGGCAATGCCGGCAGAGACGCCTGCGGCACCGAAACCAACTACGACAATATCGTGCTCCTCGTCCCAAGCCTCGGGCAGCCAGAACTCGTTTGGCGTTGTGGAGGGCAGCGTTTCAGTGGCCTCAGTGGCGCATCCGGCAATGCCCGCTACCGCCATGGTGCCGGCTACGAGCGCGCCAGTCGTCTTCAAGAAGTCACGACGATTAAGGGAATGGGCCTCAATTGTTCTCATGGTTCCTCCTCCTTGCAGTGAACCGATTCTATGGGGCGTCACGACTAACACCCTAAGTCCATCCTAGGACACCCGAGCCTGCTTGATTTGTTACGTACCGTTTAAACCAGAGACGCCCTGCTTAAACGAGAAAGAGAAAGATGTCGCAAATTACCAGGTCATAGCCTTGTGGCGACTTTAAGCGCTTAAGCGTCTTGAGGGCGGAGGAACGAAACGTTAGGATGGAGGGCAGGAGAGGGCGCATTCAGCAAGAAAGCGCAGCATGAGGGGAGGGAATGTAATGGGACACGAGGCGATCTTTCCTCCATGGCTCGAAAGACTGATGGATCTAGCCGAGCGACAATGGAACGTCGTAGTGCTGGTAACAGGATATGCGCTCTGCCGTTGCGCATCGCATCTCTCCTTTCAGTGTGCAGGGTCGAGCGATTTGAGCACATGCGCCGATGCTGGCAAGATCGCGGGCCTCCTGCTGCTCGTGACCTTTGCCTACGGGCTGGATCGTGAGCACCAATCCTTCAAGATACTTGCGGCTCCCGGACTGATAGCCTTGGCCGCTTGCGGCGTACTTGTGCTCGTCCGTCTTTCAGTGCTGGATGCCTCAACGCTAGCGATAGGCATGTTTCTTTTCGGGCTGGGAACAGCAGCCATGATGCTGCAATGGCTTGAATTTGTAAGCACGACCTCGCTCAAATTCATCGTTCTCATTATCGGAACTGCCGAGGGGCTCAACTCGCTCCTCGTCATCATATTGGGGGCGAGCCTGGAGACAGTTACCTACTGCATGCCACTGCTCATTGCGATCTCCCTTACGCTGCTGGTGGGGTACCGTCGCATGGTTGAAGAAAGTCATGCGCCCTCTTTGCTGGTCGCCCAGCGCATATCTATCGGACTGGGGTCCATCGTCTCGTGGCGTCTTGTTGTATGGGTGAGCATCTATTGTTTCTCTTACGGACTCGTGAGTTCTTTCATGCATTTCTCCAAGCTGTCGCTGTTCGATAACTTTGGAAACATGATTCCCGGCGCCGCCATCGCGGGACTCGCCTTTGGACTGCCGAGTCGTTTCGACATGCGCGCTTTGAAGAACATAGCTTTCGTATTTATGGTAGCAGGTCTACTGCTCGCAGGGTTTTTCGACAACGACAATGCCTGGGTGCAGGTGTTCGCCAGCGCTGGCACCGCCAGCTGCCGTCTATTCGCTTATTCGCTGGCTTGCATGAGAGCACACGCTGCTCGCACTTCAGCGCTACCAGCCTGCGCGATAGTGAAGCTCCTTATCATCGCGACAACGGAAACGGGCATCCAAACAGGCCTTCTCGATTTAGCCATCGATCCTGGGGTGCTAGGGGCAGCTATAATCTTGACAATCAGCCTTTTAAGCGCAGGTCTCTCGCCATTCAGCATCGATGAGCGCTACGTATTGGAACGGGCCGTTCAATCGTCTCCCGCCTCTCGTCGGCAGGAGGCCTTAACATCGCTCAGCACCGAACGGGGGCTCTCAAAACGAGAGACAACGGTGTTCATGCTCATGGCGAGCGGGTGTGACATTGCCGCCATCAGCGACGAGCTGTTTATCTCGAAGAGTGCCGTGCGGGCTCACGCAAGTCGCATCTATGCGAAATTTGCCGTGCACAATCGCCAGGAGTTCAATGAGGTGCTCGACGCTTACCTGCCGCCGCTGCCTGAAGAGGAGTCGTCCGGGAGCTGATTTATGTCGCCGCTCGAGGCGGTGGCTTTAATGTCTCCGCCTTACGACGCCACCCTTTGCTTTATAGAACTTTGATTTGCCAAAGCATCCTAGTTCACGACCAACGCGAAGAGATGCATGGGCTTTCAAAGCAGTTTGCAATCTCAATGTTAGACATCGTCAGCGCAAAAAGTTTATAGCAACCAGCAAAAAGTACCCCATAGCAGATCTTTTGTCTACGATATCGCCCAGGCCACAAGGGCACCATCGCCGTCACCGGCACCGCGGAAGAAGGCACCACCTTCACTCTGCGTTTGCCCTTGACGTAGGAGTTGCTAAAGAGGCCTTATCCGGCCAAAGATAGCACTTGCGCCGCCTTCTCGAGAGCGGCCTCGCGGATGAACGCCGACTTTTTCACGCCGGCCACCTCGGCAGCGCGAGCTATGAGCTCTGCCCCCGATTCAGGGCATTTGAACGAGAGGTTCGCATTGGGCTCCCCTGACAAGGGCGGCCGGCCGACGCGCAGAGGAACAAGCCCTATCTCCGCGTCATCGCTCTCCCATTCCGCAGCCCGTCGCTCGATTTCCTCATCAGTGAGAACGTAGCCGTTTTTCAACTTGTACTCGGCCATACTACCTAGCGCCTCGCTTTCTCAACCTCTAGCCGCACTCTTCGCGAAAGCGGCGTATTCGCATGATAGATGAGCCATCCATCATCGGTTAGCGTTCCGACCATCTCGACGTCGCGACCCTTAGAGTCAACGCCTATCCAAAGATACTCAGGATAGTTCTGGCTATCGGCCCTAAGAGCTTCGTAGTAGGAGTTCCTCCAAGCCGTGCGAATATCCTCTTCGTTCAGTTGGGGGTGACGAAGAAAGATCCGCGGATGAATTTCGAGCATTGCCATGATCGGATTCCTTTTTCTACTACTTTATTCTACTACTTTATTTATGTGAGATCAACTATCCTCCTCGCATTAATCGCACTATAGCACGATTTTATAGAAATAGAACCGAGATTTGTATTATAGTTCACTAGTTTGCGAAACATCGCCCAAGCCCACAAGGGCACCATCGCCGTCACCAGCACCGCACAAGAAGGCACCACCTTCACCCTGCGTTTGCCCTTGGCATAAAACGCCCCCGGCGCCGTGAAGAGGATAGGGGCGCCAGGGGCTGGAGCAGATCGAGACCGCGTGGCTGCCAGGGCGGGGGCTCGGGCAGTCGGGAGATGCGGCCTCTCCTGCTTTGCGGAGAAGTCTGAGATTTACCGCACGACGCCCCGTCGACGCCGTGCCAGCTTCGGCGAGACGCCCGGCAGGGACAGCTCGCCGACATTTTGCGCAAGATCGCCAGCGATCGCTGCGGCTCCCCTACCGTTCGAAGATGTCTCCATTGAAATCGAGGCGGAAGGTGTCAAGGATCTGGTGGGGATTGTCGATAAGGCTCACGGGGCGAGGCGTCATGGTGTAGCGGTGCCGGTTGCCGCCGGTGAGCCAGCTTGCAGGCACGGCATCGAGAAGCGTGATGGCGCCAGCGGGACACACGTCCCGGCAGCTGCCGCACTTCACGCAGTCGCCCGGAGTGTGGGTCACGCCCAGGGTGCCGTCGGCGTCGTCGAACTTCGCGATGGCGCCCGTGGGACAGAACGTCGCGCACATGCGGCAGGAGACGCACTTCGTGCCGTCGATGACCACCGCACCCCACAGCCGGGTTTCCAGCTTGTCGCCTTCCGGTTCCCCCAGCTGCGCCAGTGCGTCCAGCAAGCGCTCACGCCGATCGGGAATGAAATGCGGCAACGTGCCGTCTTTCATCACGTGGAGGGGATGGGCAGGATGCTTGGGAGCGTCCTGCCCCGCAGATGAACCGACACGCACTCCTTCGGCTTCGCGAAGGGGCGGACAGGAGCGCACTTGGGCAAAATAAGCTACGCGAACGGTTTCGGCAGCGGCCTCATCGGTGCCCTCGGCGAGAATGCTCGCAGGAGGCACATCGGTCACGACAACTTCCAAATCGTCGCCCCAGGTGGCGAGCACCTGGCGCGCCGTTTCGGCTACCAGCTCCGCCGTGTCGCGACCGTGGCGCTGGGCACAGTGATCGCAATCGCCGCAAAGCACCGTCACGCGGCCTACACTCTCAGCGGCGAGTCCCGCCAGCAGCGACTCATCCACGCGCCCCGCGCAGACCACGAACGCCGCGGCACCGGGCACTAGCAAATCACCCAAGGCCGCCTCCATCTGGCTGCAGGCAATGACCACCTCGTCACCCCGCACGGCGCGCAGACAGGCGGCTTTCAACTCGGCGTCCGAGGGATTCAGCGACTCCAAGGCGCACGTGGGGCACACCGTGGCGCAGGTGCCGCAGCCGACACACTTGGAGGCATCGATCACCAGCTCGCCGTCTTCCAAGGAAATGCACCCTGAAGTGCACGCCGCCGCGCACTTCAAGCAGTCCACGTTGCGGTTGCGCACCTTCGCGCACCGCTCCCGATGAACCCGAATGGCCCCACTATCCACAGCCGTAAACGCGGTGCCCACATATCGGTGAGCCCCCGCATCAATCGTCTCAACCATTGTTGCTCCTCTTCAACGATGGCCCGGCCTCTCCCAAAGTCGAGCCATCGCTCACTGATTGGCTAGTCCAGCTTCGGCTCCAGGTCGTCCATAACCGGGTCGGGAATTTCCACGACGGTCTTGCCCGCCTTCTTGCCGACGAACACCGGCATGGTGATGGCATGGGCGGGACACACGTCCACGCAGTTGCGGCAGCGCGTGCAGTCGGCCATGGTGCGCAGACCGAATTCCGGATGACGGATGTTGATGTCGGCATCGCACACCTCGGCGCACTTGCTGCAGGAGGTGGCGCGGGCCGTCTCCAGGCACTTCTCGTCATTAATGGTAGGCACGAACGTACGCGAGAAACGCCCGACCAGGTTCATGAGCGCCGAAAGCGGGCAGAAATTCGAGCACCACTTGCGCAGCACCACCAACTCGATAACAAGCATCGCCGGAATAAGGATAAGCCCGATCGTCGCGTCGCCATGGGCGAAGGCCCGCCAGATGACGAGCACCGTAGCGAACGACAGGCCCACCGGGCACACCAGGCAGAACACCGGGAATCCGAAGACCGCCGTCGAAAGCAAAGCTCCGCCGAGCACCGCATGACGCGAGTCCACCTTGCCGTGGTGCACCGGCTGGCACTTGCCGCAGGCGCCGCAGGTATGACCCTCGCGCGCCGCCTTCAGACTCGCCAGCTCCTGCTGCGAGATGGCCTTGATCTCGGAGTTCTTCTTCTCCTCGAGCTCCCGACGCTTCTTGGGCGAGCGGAAGAAGTCGCGGATGCGGTCGATGAGCATGGTCGGGCACAGCCACGAGCAGAAGGCGCGACCGAACACGAACACGAGGGCGGCAATGAGCACCAGCGACACCACAGCGCGGGGAATCATCGTCTTCGTGGCGATCATGGTGCCGAGGGCGCCCAAAGGGCACAGCATCGAGAACGTGTCCCAACCGAAGCCGGACATCGTGCCCATGCTCACCCCGGCGATGAGGCCGGCGGCCATACCGACGAACACCACAGCGCCCACAACCGTGCGCAGCCGACGCGTCTTCAGCTTCGCAGCCAGCGCGTTCGCAGAGTTTTTCATCTTCGCGCCCGCAGTCGGGGACGAAGCGGGCGTTTCCATCGTTTCGTTCTTCTTAGCCATGGTTTACCCCCTTTAGGCCTCGACGGGGCGCACGACAATGGCACGCTCGCTGGACTTGATAGAACCGGAGGACAGCGACAGACAGGCGGCCTGGCAGGCACCGCAGCCGTTGCACTTGTCTTCCACGACATAGGGAATGGGGTTTGCCCCGCCCTCATCCTTCAGCTCGATAGCGCCGTAGTTGCAGGCGTCGTAGCAGTCGCGGCATCCGGTCATGCGATAGGCTAGGCACGTGCGCGGATCAATCTCCGCCGTGCCAATGATGATGTCGCCGGTCTCGCCGGTCTCCGGGTTGCCCACTGTGTAGGTTGCCGGCAGCTCGAGCGCGGCCGTGGGGCACACCGCCACGCACAAGGGGTTGCCGCCGTTCTCCTCGTAGCAGAAGTCGCAGTAGTTCCCCGTGTTGAAGTCGAGCATAGGGCTGCGCATGCCGAGTAGCCCGTCCTCGATCTTCGCCGGCACGATGGCTTGGCGCGGACACGCCTCATAGCAGCGCTCGCAACGGATGCAGCCGCTCACCAGATGGGCCTCGTCGGCACCTCCGGGCGGTCGGTTCAGCGGATTGTGGCCCGCATAGCGCAACCCGCCCAAGCCGAGCAGGGCCACCGTCGAGCCCACGCCGATGAACAGCCCGCGCCGCGTGATGCCGCCGCGAGGTGCGCGCTTGGCCTCGGCCGCATCAACGCTCTCCAGCGTCGGGGCGACTTGCGCGCCCGCTGCTCCAGCTGAAGCAGACGTCGGCGCCTCTTTCTTCTCCTCTGTCATTGATTCCTCCTCTTCAAGAATCATCTGAGGGTTTGCTCCTCCTGAAGCCTTTTCGCAAAAAAGCTTCAGGAGACCCAAACGCTCCTTCGTCAGGGCGAAATGAGCAAAATAGGGCACTTCTCGTAACTTGCCAAAAAGCCGATCCCTAAAGCAGCAATCGCCACCTGGGGTTTTCCTCCCATCCACAGAGCTAATGGAGAAATCACACCCTAAAAACTACGAGAAGTACCCCATTTTGAACAAAAAGCGAGGCGGGCGCATGCGCGTTGCCTGCGGGGCTCGTCTGTCAGAAAAGCCCGCCTCGCTTAGGTTCTCAAAGAGTGCCGACCGACCGACCAGAGACGAGCGGCTCCCTCATACCGGATGCCAGGGGCATCCGGGATCGGGCGCCTCGCAAGCGCCCTGCCAGATGCGGCCGCAGCTGCAGCCGCATCTGGCTTCGTTAACACACTGCTAAAGCGCCCACTGGAACTGGATGAGAGCGTTCACGGCCACTTCGTAGAGCAGCACGCGCCACACGATGGCGCCGATCACGGCGCACACCAGGGCAACCACCGCCACAGCCAGAGCCTTCTCGGCGGGAATCTTGCCCGTCATCACCAGGGCCGCCAGCACGGCAGGCACCGCGCAGCCGATAGCCACATTGCCCAGCCAGAAGGCCACGGCATGCTCGCCGGCCAGAATGGCGCCGGTAATCTGCTCGGACTGGCGCATGGCCACGTCGGGCAGCGTCGGGTCGAAGTAGTACTGCATCTCGGTATAGTTCGCGCCCATGCCGGAGATAGCCACCGCATAGATGACGCTCACCACGGCGCACACAACCGCACCAATGAAGGCCACCGTAGCGGACAGCTTCACCGCGTCGGCGGCCTTCGTGGCGCCGGCGATGATCATGGCGGCCAGACCGCCCAGCTGAGCATGGCCGAAGCCGTCATTGGCGGCTACCTTGGCCTCGGAGACGAAGCCGCCGTCCTCATAGTGGATGCCCTCGGAGACGGCGATGATACAGCTGCCTTTTTCGGCATAGACCCGCTTCACGTCCTCGATGAACTTGGGCATACTGAAATCCGTTTCCGGCAGATAAATGAGGTCGGGACCTGCGCCGTACTCCGACGCCAGCGCCGCAGAGGCGGCCAGCCAGCCGGCGTGGCGGCCCATGATCTCCATGACCACGATCATGCCGGTGTCATAGACATGGGCGTCGTGATAGACCTCCATCATAGACGTGGCGATGTACTTGGCCGCCGAGGCGTAGCCGGGGCAGTGGTCGGTACCGAAGAGGTCGTTATCGATGGTCTTGGGTACGCCCATGACCCGGCACTCGTAGCCCACGGATTGCATATAGGTGTTGATCTTGTTGCAGGTATCCATGGAGTCGTTGCCGCCGTTGTAGAAGAAG
>OOBV01000599.1_pt1 | contig 32376 bp, 37 predicted proteins | sample 1671731 | NCBI WGS metagenome assembly OOBV01 (sample SAMN06348186, study PRJEB24527) | human gut metagenome | biome: human gut; feature: ankylosing spondylitis patient; material: feces | host: Homo sapiens | place: China | collected 2015-10
CACTGTATTGAATTTTTTTTGTTGACATTGTCGAATCGTGAAGAATAAAAAACTCATCAGGTGCAGGGAGGCGACATAAAAATGGGATTGTTGGAGAGCAATTCAGCATTGATGCTGCAGCGGTCCATGAATTTTTTGTGGACGAAGCAATCGTGCATTTTGGATAATATTGCAAATGCCGAAACCCCCAACTACAAAACAAAATATGCAACCTTTGAAGAATCACTGGATCATGCCATTCGTCAGGCAGCCGGAGAAAAGCAGACCAAAAATGCTGCATTTCGTGAGGCTATTGAGGATTCCCAGCTGGAAGTCCATCAGGCCCAGGAAAGTACGCGGATGGATGACAATGGCGTCAATATCACAGAGCAGGCAATCGAACTGGCACGCAATGGCTATCAGCTGCAATATGTGATGGACTCTATTTCCAGTGATTTTTCTATTCTGCGTACGGCGATCCGGGGATAAGGAGGCTTTCCAATGGCTTTTTTGAGTTCGATGAATGTGGTGGGCTCTGGACTGACGGCTCAGCAGCTGCGCCTGGATGTGGTGTCGGAGAACATCACCAATATGAATACCACCCGCACCGAAGGGGGCGGCCCTTACCGGCGTAAGGTGGTAGTGCTGGAGTCTCAAAGCAATCAGACTGCCTTTCAGGCCGCTTTGGAGCGGGCGCGGGGAAACCAGCCCCAGCAGCAGGGCGGTGTGCGGGTGGCCGAAATTGCAGAAGATCCTTCCGATTTTAAGCTGGTCTATGACCCCACGCATCCCGATGCCAACGATCAAGGGTATGTGGAAATGCCCAATGTGGACCTGGTGAAAGAGATCGCCGATGCCATGGCGGCAAACCAGGCTTATTCGGCCAATGTGACTGCCTTTAATGTGCTGAAGCAGGTGGCGGCCAAGGGGCTGGAGATCGGAAAATAGTATTCGTAAAATAGTAAAAGAAACTCTCGATGGAGATGGGAAACATGAATGAAATACAGACCATGAGCCCGATCCTTCCGCTGTGGGGAGAAGTGTCTGAGAAAAAGACCGGTTCCGCCAGCGAAAGCCAAGGGCCTTCTTTGCCTTTTGCCGATGTGTTCCGCCAGGCGGTGGACAATGTGAAGGAAACCGATGCGGCGAAAAACGAGGCTCAGTATCTGCTGGCCACTGGGCAGCTGGACAACCCGGCTGAGCTGACCATTGCTCAGACACAGGCCGCCATGTCGGTGGAGCTGCTGGTGCAGCTGCGCAACAAAGCGCTGGATGCATACAGCGAGCTGATGCGCATCAGCATGTAACAGCGTAATTTTATCCCGGAGCGGAGGCAAAGGCTGTGCAAGAAAAAATCAAAAGCTTTTTGGAAAAAGGAAAACAGCGCTGGACAAGCGCCGGGAAAAAGGTCAAAATCCTGCTGGTGGCGGCGCTTATTGCATTGGTGGCCGCCATCGCGGTTGTGGTGGTGCTCAGCCAGAACAAGACCTATGTCACGCTGTTTACCGAACTGAATCAAAGCGATATGAGCGACATCGTGACCTATCTGTCGGACAACGGTGTCACCGATTATCAAATCAAAGATGACAGCACCATTCTGGTGCCGGAAGAGCAGGAAGAAAGCCTGAAAGCCCAGCTGCTGATGCAGGGCTATCCCAATTCGGGCTTTGCCTATTCCACCTATTTTGACCATGTGGGAAGCCTGACCACCGAAGCTGAGCGGAACCAGCTGATTCTCTATGAATTGCAGGACCGGACCGCGGCGGTCATCCGCAGCATGGAAGGGGTCAAGGACGCCACCGTGCAGTTCACCCCCGGCGAAGACCGCACTTATGTGCTGGACAGCGGCAATATGGTGGAGGCTTCGGCCTATGCCAAGATCACCATGAAGGATGGCGAGACGGTGAGCGACACACTGGCCACCGGCATCCGCAATCTGCTGACCCGCTCACTCCAGGGGCTCAGCGTGGAAAATGTGGTGATCGTGGACTCCTATGGCAACACCTATTCCGGTGAGGATGGTTTGAAGGATACCAAGGACACTTCGGCCCTCAAGATGCAGCTGGAGCAGCAGGTGAACAACCGGGTTCGCACCCAGGTGATGCAGGTGCTCGCCCCGCTGTATGGACCGGAGAATGTGCAGGTCAGCGTCAGCAGTGTGGTGGATGTGGACCGCACTTATACCGATTCTGTGGACTACACCACTGAGGATTGGGCCAAGGACGGCAGCACCGATGGGGAAGGTATCATCGGTTCCAAGGTCTACGATATGCAGGTAGCCGTGGGAGAAGGCGAGACGGCCGGCGGTGCGGCGGGCACCACAACCAATGCGGATGTGCCCACCTATCCCGAAGATGAAAACGATGTGCAGGAAGGCCAGAACATCGTGGGCTCCAGTGGTGAGAAAAACTACCTGGTGGATACCGATAAGAAGCAGATCGAGCATGTGGCTGGTACTGTGAGCGATCTGATGGTGTCGGTGAGCATCAACGAGACCACCGCAGGGGATGTGGACGAAACCACTCTGTATCCCCATATCGCCCGGGCCGCAGGCATCGGGGAAGATGTGCAGCAGGACAAAATCCATGTGATGGTGGCTCCCTTCTATGAGGAAACGGTTTCCCAGCCGGCTCAGGAAGGCCTGCAGGTGGAAATGTGGATGATCTATGCCGCTTTGGGCGGTGCAGGCTTGTTTGTGGTGCTGCTGATTGTGGTACTGCTTCTGGCCAAGCGGCGGAAAAAGAAGAAGGCCGAAGCCGAGGCTCAGTTGGCCCTGGCGGAAGCTGCGCTCCAGACGCCGGTTCCTGCCGCCGAGGGAGCGGATATCATGGAGATGCAAACGGAAAAGAGCGTAGAATTGCGCCAGGATGTGCGTAAATTTGCCGAAGACAATCCGGAAATCGCAGCTCAGATGGTGAAAGCCTGGCTGAAGGAAGGAGATGGAGCAGAATGAGTGAAGGCGCCGCAACGGCAAAAAGCTCCCATGGGCAGCAGCTGACAAGGCAGCAGAAAGCTGCGGCGGTGATCGTTTCCCTGGGAACGGAAAAAGCCTCTCAGCTCTATCAATATATGGACCCGGAGGATGTGGAGCAGATCACTCTGGAGGTGGCCCGCCTGGGCTATCTGGACTCGGAAACCACCGAGGATGTGCTCAATGAATATTATCAGATGTGCCTGACCAACAAGGCGGTGACCGAAGGCGGGCTGGAATACGCCCGGGCGGTGCTGGAAAAGGCCTATGGCCCCCAGGCGGCCGACAGTTTGCTGGAAAAGGTAACTAAGTCTTTGAAAAACAGGGAGTTCTCCTTCCTCAACAAGGCTGATGAGAAATCCCTCTATGCCGCCTTGCAGCATGAGCGGCCTCAGACCATCGCTTTGGTGCTCTCCTATGTGGACCCGGAAAAATCGGCGGCGGTCATCGAGGAGCTGGACCCCCAGTGCCAGATGAAGGTGGTGGAGAACATCGCCAACATGGAAAGCGCCTCTCCGGCGGCGGTGAAGATCATCGAAGCCGAGATGGAGAAGAAGTTCACAAACCTGATGGCCACCAACAATGTGAAGGTGGGCGGCGTGGATTATGTGGCAAAGATCATGAACAATCTGGACAGATCCAGCGAAAAGAGTATTTTCGACCGTCTGTCGGAGCACAATGGACAGCTGGTGGAGGAGATCCGCAAGCGGATGTTCGTCTTCGAAGACATCATCACCATGGACGACCGCTCGGTGCAGCGCTTCATCCGGGATTGCGATCCCCGGGATGTGGTGCTGGCCCTCAAGGGCAGCAACAGCGAGGTGGCCAGCAAGATCTTCAGCAATATGTCCACCCGTATGGCTCAGAGCATCCGGGACGACCTGGAGATCACCACCAATGTGCGTATCCGGGATGTGGAAGAGGCCCAGCAGCGTATTGTGGCCATCATCCGCAGCCTGGAGGAGCGCAACGAGCTGATCATCATCAAGGGCGGAAAGGACGATATCATTGCCTAACATTTTCAAAAGCTTCCTCAAGCCCGCTGTGGATCAGTATGTGTTCAAAGATGTGGACGATATCATCATAGAACCCCCGCCTCCTCCGCCGGAGGAAAACCCTCCGGAACCTTCCAGGGAGCTGACCCCGGAGGAAAGCGAGGAAAAAGCCAACGCCGACAGCGTCATCAGTTTTGCCAAGGTGCAGGCCGATGAGATTCTGGCTGATGCCCGCCGTCAGGCGGAGGAACTTTTGGAGCAGCAGCGTCAAAAGGGAGAAGAGGCGGCAGAGCAGGCCCGGCAGGAGGCCCAGAGCGAAGGCTATCGCCAGGGCTATGCTGAAGGATTGCGCCAGGCCCAGGTGGAAGGAGCGGCCCATCTTCAGCAAGAGCTGGAGAACCAGGCCGCCCGGGTGAACGCCTTTTTGCAGGATGCCACAAGGGCCCGGGAAAATATGCTCATCGACCCCCGCCGCGAGCTGGAAGAGCTGTGTTTGACTATTGCAGAAAAGGTCATCCATGTGAGCCTGAAAAGCAGCCGGGGGGTCATTGCCCGGATGATCCAGACAGCCACCGAAAAGCTGAAAAGGCGGGAATGGGTGCATATCTATGTAGGGGGCGTGGGAGCCAAAGAACTGGCTCAGATCACCCCGGAGCTGACAGGGGCGTTGTCCGGGCTTTCGGAGCACATCAAAATCGTGCCCATGCCCGAAGATGAATTGGGTACCTGCATTGTGGAGATGCCCGATTCCATCATCGATGCCAGCGCCTCCACCCAGTTGCAGAACATACGGGAGATCCTGGGCGAAAATTAACCGGCCATAGGGAGGTGGACAGAGTGTTTGAAGAGGCGATCAAACAGATCAAAGAAGCCGAAACGGTGAGTTACACCGGAAAGATCGAAAACATCGTGGGAATGTCCATCGAAGCCTCCGGCGGCCGGGCCGCTGTGGGGGATATCTGCCAGATCTATAACGGCAGCGCCGGTGGCCAGGTGATGGCCCAGGTGGTAGGCTTCAAAAACGACCGGATTCTCCTGATGCCCTATTCCGACATGAGCGGCATCTCGGCGGGAAACTTTGTCCGCAACACCGGCCGGCAGTTGAGCCTGATGATGGGGCCTTTCCTCAAAGGGCGGGTCATCAACGCCTTGGGTCAGCCCATCGACGGCAAAGGTCCTTTCACCGGCGGCACCCTCTTCTGTGTGGAAAACAATCATTATGTCAACCCTATGGCCCGCCCACCCATCCGGGAACGGATGGAGTTCGGCGTCAAGGCCATTGACAGTATGCTCACCATCGGCAAGGGCCAGCGTATCGGCATCTTTGCCGGTTCCGGCGTGGGCAAAAGTACCCTGATGGGTATGATCGCCAAAAATGTGAAGGCCGACATCAATGTGATCGCCCTGGTGGGCGAACGTGGCCGTGAAGTGCTGGAATTTATGCAGAAGGATCTGGGGGAGGAGGGCATGGCCCGCTCGGTTTTGGTGGTAGCCACTTCCGACCAGCCCGCCATGCTGCGCAAACAGTGCCCCTCGGTGGCTACCGGCATCGCCGAGTATTTCCGGGATCAGGGCCTGGATGTGCTTCTGATGATGGATTCCCTCACCCGTTTTGCCATGGCGCAGCGGGAAATCGGCCTGGCCGTGGGCGAGCCTCCGGTGTCCCGGGGCTATACCCCCTCCATTTATGCCGAACTTCCCAAACTGCTGGAGCGCAGCGGCAACTTCCAGAAGGGTTCCATCACCGGCGTCTACACCGTTCTGGTGGAGGGCGACGACACCAATGAGCCCATTGCCGATACCGTCCGCGGTATTTTGGATGGACACATCGTTCTGTCACGGCGGTTGGCCAATAGCAGTCATTTTCCCGCTATTGACATCGGCGCCAGCATTTCCCGTCTGATGGCCGACATCGTTTCCGATGAACATAAGCAGCTGGCCTCGCGGATTCGGGATATCCTGGGAACTTATGAGAAAAACGCCGATCTGGTGTCCATTGGCGCCTATAAAGCAGGTACCAATCCCAAACTGGATATGGCTTTGAGTAAAATCGATGGAATTCAAAGCTTCTTGCGCCAAGGCGTGAACGAAGCGTTTACCTATGAAGAAGACCTGAACATGATGCGGAAGCTTTTGTAACGGAAAGGGGGAATGAAAGTGAAAAAATTTCAGTTTTCCCTGGAGAGCGTGCTGGGCTACAAACAGCAGGTGCTGGAGAGCCTTCAAAATGAGCACGCGATCTTGATCCAGAAGATGCGGCAGCAGGAAGAGCGGCTGCGCCAGATGGAAGAGAGCTACCAGGCGTGGAACGAGGAGTTCCGTCAGGCGGAAATGAAAGGCATCACGGTGGCTGAAGCTATGCGCTATGAAAGCGGCCTGCGTTTCTGGGAGAAGGAAATTGCCCAGCAGCGGCAGACTGTGCTTCAGTGCCAGCAGGAAGTGGAGCAGAAACGCCGCCAGGTGGTAGCCGCCCGCCAGGAGACCGCATCCCTGGAGAAGCTCCGGGAGAAAAAGCAGGAAGAATACCGCAAAGCGGTACAGAAAGGGGAAGAGTTGTTCATCGAAGAAGTGGTGGCCGCCCAAAAGGCCATGGCCGCCCTTTCCTGATGACAATCTTCCCATTGAAAGGAGGTGAGACGATATGAATATGAACGATACACAGTGGATCATGCAGCTGACCCAGGCCATTTATTCGGCTCAGCAGAGCACCGCGACCCGGCCGGTGAAAGATACCGCTCAGGATAAGGAGAAAAGCGATTTCCAGAACCTGTTGGAAAACAAAAAGGCAGAGGGAAATCAGCAGACCCCTTCGGAAGCACCCGCAGAAGACGGCGGAGAGCAGCTGGAGCAGGAGGTTGCTGTGCAAGGTGCCGCTGCCCAGGTTTTGCTGCCCTTTTTCCAGCAGATGCCGGTGATGCAGCCCCAGGTCCAGGGAGAAGGCACTCAGATGCCCATGGCGGAAGTGCTGCCGGTGGAGGCTGAAGCATTGCAGGGCGTAGAAATGGCCCACCCGGTGCAGCAGGAGGCCAATCCAGTGCTGTCTGGGGAAGAAATGCCCGTCCTGGAGACACAGGGTGAGGAGATGGTCCAGGCCCAGCCGGTTGTATCTCAGACCGATGGCATGGCAGAGCAGCAGCCTGTGGAAATGGTGAGCACTCAGGAGACTGTGGAAGCTCCCAAGCAGGCGGAAAACAGCGATGCCCTGCTCCAGAATGGAGCTGGGGACACAAAGCCGGAGGATGACACCATTCTTCAGGCCCAGACAGGCAGCGTGGAACAGCCTTTGTTCCAGGAGACCCAGCAGATGCCCCAGAAAGTGGGACAGCCTGAAACACTGGATCTGGAAAGTCCGGATGTGGAAAATCAGCTGAACACCCGCATTACCAAGGCTTTGGAGCAGGATGTTCAGAAGATGGAACTGCAGCTGGAGCCGGAAGGGCTGGGAAAACTGGTGATCCAGATGGAAAAAAGTCCGGAAGGCGCTTTGCATGTGGTGCTTCAGGCCAGCAATGAAACAGCGCTGCAGATGCTGAAAGATCATTCCGGTTCTTTGGGACTCATGCTGCAAAGCAGCCAGGCCGCCCCGGTGCGTCTGGAAGTGCAGCGCCAGGAAAACCCGGAACAGAATCCCTGGAATCAGCAGGAGCAAAACCAGAATCAGAACCAATCCCAGCAGCAACAGCAGCAGCGCCGTCAGGAAAACCGGCAGAGCGAGGATTTCCTCCAGAAACTCCGCCTGGGTCTGATGCCCTCTTGACAGCTTAGCAAGAAAGAAGGAACTTCATGAGCAATGATTTTATGCCTATGTCGCTGAACAGCCTGAATACGGCTTACAGCGCCAAGACCTCAAGTCCCTCCATTTCCGATCTGGAGAGACAGGGCATCAATGTGATCGAAGAAGGTGAAGACACCGGTCTGCAATTTGAGGATTTCCTCCAGCTGATGGTTCAGCAGCTGCAAAACCAGACCATGGACAACACCGCCGATACCAGCGAGATGCTCAATCAGCTGGTGCAGATGTCCACTGTGGAGATGCTCTCTACCGTCAAGGACGGCCTGGAAGCCTTGGTCAATGCCAGCACCCTCAACTATGCCGCATCCCTTGTAGGGAAAACGGTGACCGTGGGCCGGCTGGATGATGAAGGCAAGCTGGAAGAAGTGGTGGGCACCGTAACAGGCACCGGCACTTACCAGGGTATGGCTGTCATCTTCGTGGATGGAGAAATGTATGCTCTCAACGATATCATGGCCATTGGCGAACTTCCCGATCTGCCGGAAGAACCGGAAGAGCCGGGCGAAGGCGGTGAAACCGGCGACGGCGAAGGCGGAGATGAAAACGGCCAGGAAACCCAAAGCGTAGGCTAAGGGCAACTGGGAAAGGAGAATGGGTATGATCGAACGGGTTGGACAGCAGCCGCTTTCCACCGTGCATTCCCAGAGGCAACAAGGAACCTCGTCCCCAAGCGTATCCTTTGACGCTGCTCTGCGTCAGCAGATGCAGGCGCAGGAAGGCCAGGTGTCGTTTTCCAAGCACGCTATGGCCCGGGCCGAAGAACGAGGCATCCAAGTGACAACCGATCTTTTGGAAAAGCTCCATGGTTCGGTGGAAAAGGCGCAGGCCAAGGGCGCCACCAATATCCTGGCCCTGGACAGCAGTTTGGCATTCATCATCAATGTGCCCAACAGCCGGGTGATCACCACCATGTCCCAGGATGAAATGAAAGAAAATATTTTTACCAATATCGACGGCGCCGTGATCCTGTAATACAGAAGGCAGGACCGACAGGATGCCTTGGGGATCAGTCCGAATGACTAATCCCCGGCACGGTTTGCCGCGACGCAAAAAAGGAGAGAATAGAAGCATGGCTTTGGCAGGCTCTATGAGCGCGGGTATCTCCGCAATGAAAGCCCATATGGATGCATTGACTGTGGTTGGCAACAATGTGGCCAATGTGAATACATATGGTTATAAACCGGGCAGAGTTACCTTTAAGGAGAGTATTTACTCCACCCAGGCCGCCGGTTCCGACGGCACAGAAACATTGGGCGGCACAAATCCCCGGCAGACGGGTTATGGCTGCAGCGTGGGCACCATTGATCTGGATATGTCCACTGTGAACATGGAAAGCACCGGCAATGCCCGTGATGCGGGTATCCAGGGAGATGGTTTCTTCCTCCTGGGCGATAAAAACGGTGTAGGCATGGGGCCCTATAATGGTCTGATGCTGTCCAAGGTGGGCGATTTCCGTGTGGACCCCAATGGATATATTACCGATGGTTATGGCAACATCGTCTATGGCTTTGCCACCTGCAACGCCACAGTGGACGATGCAACGGGTACTGTGACGAAGCAGACGACGCCTGGTCCTAATGGTGAAGCCATCAGTACACAGCTGGTTCCCCTGCGTCTGCCTTTGGCTGCAACAACAGCAGATGATGCGAATGGTATAGAGATAGGCGACGCCATCTTCCCTGGTGCAGCACCGGAAGAGAAAAATAACTACGAGGGTTATGAAAACAATCCCCCCATCAGCTATAACAGTCTGAGCATCGGTGCCGATGGCAAGATCACCTGCAACAACGATAAAACTGGTGATGTGGTTGTTGTCGGCTATATTGCCTTGGCTACAGTGACCAACCCCAGCGGTCTGACCCACACCGAAGGCCCCTACTATAAGGCCATGGAAGGCTCCGGCGATATGAGCATTTTTGCTCCTAACGGTTCTCTGGCTGGACAGTATCTGAACAATTTGGAAGCGGACGATGGAAGAGTGGACACTATGCTGGGTGAGGGCGGCCCCGCGCTGCTGCCCGGCTTCCTGGAAGCTTCGGGCACCGATTTGGCTTCCGAGTTTTCCAACATGATCATTTATCAGAGAGGCTACCAGGCCAACACCCGCATCGTCACCGTCACCGACACGATGCTGGAAGAACTGGTGAACATGAAGCGGTAAAAAGCCGTAAATAATTATTCCCATTGATCGTTTCCGCCGGGCCGGAGGGCCGGCCCGGCGGAAAAAAGAGAAGCAGGAGGGAACATCCTATGATCCCATTGCAGAAAATGAATGGTGAGCATTTTTTGCTCAATCACAATCAGATCGAACACATTGAATTGATCCCCGAAAGCAAAATTGTGATGATGAACCATGATTATTATATCGTGCAGGATTCAGTGGAAGATATCATTCGGAAAATCATGGATTATAATGCGAAAATAATGGACATTCACCGGGAGATCTCGGTGGAAGCGCCACGGAGATAAGCTGGCCAAAAGGCAGGAAGAAGGGAATTTGACATGAATATAGTCTATCTGATCGGCATGCTGCTGGCCATTTTCTTCGTATTGTTTGGCATTACGGTGGATTTCAATGCCGCCCAGTGGCTGAATTTGAATGATTTGAAGCTGTTTTTGGACCCGGCCAGTGCGCTGATCGTTATCGGCGGCACCTTGGCTGTGGTGGTGGCCTGCTATCCCAAGCAGGTGAAATCCATCCCCAAGCACTTCAAAATCATGCTGCGAACCAAAACATTTGATCCAGAGCAAAATATTGAGCAGCTAATCGAGCTGGCTCAGATCGCCCGGAAAAATGGTCTTTTGGCTCTGGAGGAAAAAGCCAACGAGCAGACCGATCCCTTCTTTAAACAGGCCATTATGCTCATTGTGGATGCCACCGATCCCGATCGGGTGAAAAGCATCCTGACAAATGACATCGAGCAGACTTCGGAGCGGCACCAGGAAGTCATTGCCATGTATGAGCGAGGTTCCAATGCCGCACCGGCTTTTGGTATGATCGGTACATTGATCGGTTTGATTAAAATGCTGTATGGACTGGAAGAAAGTGATATGGGCTCGATCGGCCCGGACATGGGCGTGGCGTTGATCACTACTTTCTATGGTTCTATGCTGGCCCATGTAATCTTTAACCCCATTGCCGCAAACCTGGCTGCCCGGGACGAGGAAGAGATCGTCTGCCGGGAGATCATTCTGGAAGGCATCATGGCCATCCAGTCCGGTGAAAATCCCAAGTTTCTGCGGGAGCGTTTGCTGACCTTTATGCAGCAGAAACAGCGGGACAAAGAAGGCGGCAGACAGCGGGAAGAAGAATAGCCGCATTTTTGAAAATGCGTACCCAGGAAGAGGGAGCCAATGATGAAAAAGAAAAAAAGCGGTGGCGGCGGCGCAAATTGGATGGATACCTATGGCGATATGGTCACGCTGCTCCTTTGCTTTTTTGTAATGCTGTATTCCATGTCCAATATGGATAAAGATAAATGGATCGCTTTGGTGCAGTCCATCAACCCCAACGCCGTCACCCAGGCGGAACAAGGTTCCTCCAGCAACACGGCCAACATCCAGGGCATGACTCAGGAAGAGGTGGACGCCAACATGGAAGAGATCTATCAGGCGTTGACGCAATATGTGCAGACGGCCGGTCTGACCGATCTGGTCAGCGTCAGCAAAGGCAGCGGGTATGTGTTCGTGTCCTTTGATGATGCGGTCTTTTTCGACGGCAACAGCTATGAACTGCGGGATGAAGGCAAGGTTGTGCTGGACGAAGTGGCAAAGCCCTTGGCGGAAGCCAGCCAGTCCATCAATGAGGTGCGGGTGCTGGGACATACGGCCCAGGCCGATCCCAACCGGCAGAACTATGTGGATTATGACCGGTTCCTGGCCTCCAACCGGGCCACGGTGGTGACCATTTATCTTCAGGAAAAGAATGTGATCGATCCGGCTCGGCTGATCAGCGTAGGGTACGGGCAGTGGCGGCCGGTCTTCAGCAACGACACCCCGGAGGGACAGTCACGCAACCGACGGGTGGAGCTGGTCATCAGCGGTTTGGATCTGGAAAGTGAAGAAGGAGACAGCGTCAGCCGGTATTATACCATGCGGGATGGCGCAAGCCAGCAGGAACAAACCACTGAGCAAGATGATACAGAATAACCAGGAGCGTGTACCACGATAAACCAGCAGGCTCCCCCCAGGAGGTGCGAAGATGGCAGAAGTTCTGTCACAAAGCCAAATTGATGCATTGCTCAACGCCGCACGCAGCGGCGAAATGGATCTAACGGCGTCAAACGAAAAACCCGCCGAGAAAAAATATCGGAAATACGATTTTTACAGCCCACGAAAGTTTACCAAAGACCGGCTGAAAATGCTCAGCGGCATCTTTGAAAATTATACACGGATCATCAATTCCCGGATCAACGGCCTTTTGCATACCACCTGCGATATTCAGGTGGAGTCGGTGGAAGAGCAGCGTTACTATGAATTTTCCAACGCCTTGTCGGAAGGGGATGTGCTCTCTCTGGCCAGCGTGACCATCGATGGAGAAGAGCCAATGGAATCTCCGCCCATCCTTTTCCATTTCACCACCACTTTGATGCTCAGCATGATGGACCGGCTGATGGGTGGCAATGGCGATCTGGGCGGCAAGATATCCAGCGGATACAGCATGACCAACCTGGAATTGCGGCTTTATGAGAGTATGGTGAAGGATATGATCCAGGCTCTGGGTGGCAGCTGGGAAAACTACATTGATCTGGAGTTCCAATTCCGCCGCTCGGAATCAAATCCCACCTTGGTGCAACTGATCGGTTTGGATGAAACGGTGGTGATTGTGGGCATCAGTATCAGTTTTTCCAATATCACCGGGCAGATGAACATTTGCCTGCCAGGGATGACCCTCACCAACATCTTTACCAAGATCGCTTCCATCAATCAGGCCGGCCGCAGCGGCAGAGAAGACAACGCCGATGAGATCATGGATATCCTCCGCACCTCCGACCTGGAGATTGTGGCCGAATTGGGTAAGACTACATTGCAGTTGCAGGATATTTACTATCTCCATGTAGGTGATGTAATTGATTTAGGCCATAGCGCCCAGGAGCCGGTGCGGCTCTATGTGGAAGGGCAGCCATGGTTCAGTGGAAAAATGGGTCTGCAAAACAACAATGTGGCCATCAAGGTGTTGGACACCTATGACAATCAGGGAAGAAGGGAAAAATAAGGGCTATGGAGCAAAAAGTGTTTAACGCCATGGAACTGGATGCCATTGGCGAAGTGATGAATATCAGTTTGGGTTCCTCAGCCACGGCGGTATCCAATCTGTTGGATCACCGGGTGGATATCACCACTCCATCGGTATCGGTGGTGCCGGTGGAGGAATTCAGCATTGGTGATCTGGAACCAGCCATCGCCATTGAGATCAAATATGTATCCGGCCTGGAAGGCAGCAATATTATGCTGCTGAAGCGGGACGATGTGAAGGTGATCGTGGATATCCTCATGGGTGCCGAAACCCCGGAGGAGGAATTTGAACTCAATGAGTTGACAGTCAGTGCCGTCTGCGAGGTTATGAACCAGATGATGGGTGCAGCGTCCACAGCGCTGTCCGATTTTCTGGGACGCTCGGTAAATATCTCTACCCCCCAGTCCTTTACCCTGGATGATATCAAGCAATTCAAGGAGGATCATTTCCAGACATCCGATGGGATGCTGGTGGTCGTCCGGTTCACATTGAGCATTGAAAAGATGCTGAACAGTGAGTTCGTCAATGTGATGTCGGTGGATCTGGCCAGGGAGCTGCTGGGTGGCTTTGGCATGGATATTGGCAGTTTGTCCAGCGAACCGGTGCCAGCTGCGGAACCGGCTCCTGCCCCGGCGGCATCTTCCGGCGACAGCGGAAAGATGAGCCAGGAGGAGATCGAACGGCTGATGGGCGGCATGAGCGCCCCGGCTCCGGCTCCCGCTCCGGCGGCGTCTTCTGGCGATGGCGGAAAGATGAGTCAGGAAGAGATCGAGCGTCTGATGGGCGGCATGGGTGCCGCGGCTCCGGCTCCTGCACCGGCGGCGTCTTCCGGCGACGGCGGAAAGATGAGCCAGGAGGAGATCGAGCGTCTGATGGGCGGCATGAGTGCCCCGGCTCCCACGCCGGCAGCTCCGGCGCAGCCTCAGATGCAGCAGCCGGCGATGCAGGCGCAACCCATGCAGGGCATGATGCCCCAGCAGATGCCCATGGGATATCCTGGAGCCATGCCGGGGATGATGCCTCAGCAGATGCCGATGCAGCAACCCATGTATTATCAGCCGGACCCCAAGGTGGTCAATGCAAAGCCGTTGTCTTTGCCCACTTTGGATCTTTCCAAAGAGCTGGGAGAAGAGCAGGCACAGAACCTGGAACTGATCATGTCGGTGCCCTTGGAGGTATCGGTGGAGATCGGCCGGACCCGCCGGAAGGTGGAAGATGTGCTCACATTCTCCAAAGGGTCGCTGGTGGTGCTGGATAAGCTGGCAGGCGACCAGGTGGACCTGTTTGTCAACGGGCTGTGTGTGGCCCGGGGCGATGTGGTGGTGATCGACGACAATTTCGGCGTGCGCATCACCGAAGTGTTGAAACAGCCGGGCCTGATGGATCTGGCGAAAAAACTGTAAGAGATCCAAGCAAAAAAACGACATAGAAAAGGATGGGAAAAATGGCCAAGATTCTGATTGTGGACGATGCCGCTTTTATGCGCAAGGTGATCCGGGATATGCTGGCGAAGAACGGTTTTGACGATGTGACCGAAGCGGTGGACGGAAAGGATGCCGTGGAGAAGTATTTTGAGATCAAGCCCAATTTGGTGCTGATGGATATCACCATGCCCAACATGGACGGCTTGGAGGCGCTGAAAGCCATTCGCTCCAAGGACGACAAGGCCAATGTGGTCATGTGCTCTGCCATGGGCCAGGAGGCCATGGTGGTGGAGGCCGTGCAGGCCGGTATCAAGGACTTTATCGTCAAGCCCTTCAAGGAGGACCGGCTGATGAAGGCGGTCAACACCATTCTGGGCAACGGCTGATTTTATGCTGCAGCAGATTTTGGGATTGCTCTGGTCTTTGGTGATGATCGGAGCGATCCTGGTGCTGGCTTATCTGTGTACCCGCTTTGTGGCGTCCCGGGGAGTGGGGGAGAGGTTTTACCGGGGCAATCTGATCACGGTGCTGGAAAGAGTGCCGGTGGGAAGAGACCAGAAGCTTCTTCTGGTCAAGTTGGGGGAAGAATATTATTTCCTGGGGGCCGGGCCCTCAGGCATCACCTGCCTGGGACAAGTTCCAAAGCAGACGGTGGAAGATTGGGAAAAGGCAAAAAAAGATCAGCCGGCGCCCATGTCTTTCCGTCAGTCGCTGGAGCAGGTGATCAAGCAGCGGAAGGACAAGGGAGGGCACTAGGGCGTGGACGCTTTGATCAATGTAAACGGCGAGCAGGTGCAGGCCCTTCAGATCCTCTTTATAACCACTCTGCTCACCCTCTTGCCCTCCATGGTCATTATGATGACCTCCTTTACCCGGTATGTGATCTCCTTTTCCTTTCTGCGTTCGGCCATGGGCCTGCAGCAGAATCCGCCCAATATGGTGCTGGTGGGAATGGCGTTGTTTTTGACCCTGTTCACCATGTCCCCTGTGGTGGATGAGATCAATGAACAGGCTTATAAGCCTTATTCCGCCGGGGAGATCACCCAGGAGGAATTTCTCCAGCGGGCGGAAAAGCCCCTGAAGGAGTTTATGGCCAGACAGACGGAAAACAGTTCTCTGGAGCTGTTCTGCGATCTGGCCCAGGTGGAAGCGCCGGAGGAGGAAAGCCAGATCGATGAGCTGCCTCTGCGGCTTTTGGTGCCCGCCTTTGTCACCAGTGAGCTGAAGCGGGCTTTCATGATCGGTTTTTATCTGTATCTGCCCTTTGTGCTCATCGATGTGGTGGTGGCCTCCACCCTCATGTCCATGGGCATGATCATGCTGCCGCCTTCCATGATCTCCATGCCCTTCAAGCTCTTGCTTTTCATCTCGCTCAACGGTTGGGAACTGTTGTTTTCCACTTTGGTGCGAGGATTCAATTAGGGCCTATGGCAGCAATCAAACCGGAAGGAGGGTGAGGCATGGAAGTGGCAGATATCCTGCGGGAAGGGATCGGCGTGGCGCTGAAAATCGGCGGCCCGCTGCTGATTTTGAGCATGGCCGTGGGTATTCTGGTGGCCATTTTCCAGGCGGTCACCCAGATCCACGAACAGTCCCTTTCCTTTATTTTAAAACTGATCGTGGTGGTGCTGGTGCTGCTGGTAGGCGGCGGATGGATGCTGGAGAACCTTTTGGAGTTTTCCCGGTATTTGTTCACGCTGATGTAAGGGCGGAACTATGATAGATTGGCAACAACTTTTCCTCTTTGAACTGATCCTCATGCGCATGAGCGGGTTTATCCTCTTTAACCCCTTGCTGGGGAGAAACAACCTGCCGGGCACAGTGAAGGCCGGGTTCATTATGGTGCTTTCGGTGAGCGTTTTCGGTTTGGAGCCTGCTTTGACCGTGGAAGCACCCAGCAATATCATCGTCTTTGCCCTGATGATGTGCAAGGAACTGGGCGTAGGATTTGTGCTGGGGTTTGTGATGCGGCTGTTTTTCATGGTGGTCCAGGTGGGAGGCGAGATCATCGACACCCAGATGGGCATGACCATGGCGCAGATCTATGACGCGGGAAACCAGTCCAACATGACGGTGAGCGCGTCGCTGCTCAACATTCTGCTGGTGCTCAATTTCTTTGGGGAAAACGGCCACTACACCCTGATGCGCTTGTTGGAAAGCTCAGGAGAGCTGCTGCCTTACGGGGCGGCGGTGTTTGGTGAGGCCACGGCCTCCTATGTGGCGGAATTGTTTTTCACCTGCATGATTCTGGCTGTCAAACTGGCACTGCCTATTCTGGCGGCGGAAGTGCTGGGGGAAATCGGCATGGGTATTCTGATGAAGGCCATTCCCCAGATCAATGCATTTGTCATCAACATGGAGTTGAAAGTCATCATCGGCCTTGTGCTGCTGTTTGTATTTTTGACTCCCTTCAACGAATTTCTGCTTCAGGCAGAAGCCCAGATGCTCACCGAAATGGAGCAAGCGGTGCGTCTTTTGGGAACAGGCGGTTAGATCCCTTTTCCAAGGGTCTGAGGAGGTGAGGGGGCTTGGCCGACAGTTCCAAAACGGAAAAAGCCACGCCAAAAAAACGGCGTGACGAACGAAAAAAAGGCAATATCTTCTTTAGTAATGATGCTGTTTCCGTGATGGTGCTGCTGGTAAGCTTTTGGGTGATCCGGCTGACGGCCTCCGGTGCCGTGGATCAGCTGGAGAGCTTTTTCCGGTATTGCATGGGCCTGGCCACTGGTGGAGCCGGAACCATGCCCAACGAACAGGGCGGAAACCTCCTGTATCAGCTGCTGCTGGTGTTTGTGAAAACAGCGGGGCCGATTCTGGCCACGGCGGCGCTGGTGGGGGTGGCCGTTACCTTCTTCCAGACCAAAATGCTGGTTTCCGGCGAATCCCTCAAACCAAAGTGGAGCCGCCTCAATCCCCTTCAGGGAGTCAAGCGGCTGTTTTCTTTGCGCAGCATCATCGAAGCCCTGAAAGGGCTGCTGAAGATCTCTTTGCTGCTGCTTTTGATTTATCGCTTTATCTCCGGTGCTCTGCTTTCTTTTACCAAGTATCTGGGTGCCGATCTCCCCGGGGCCTGCGGCCATCTGTTTGACGAGAGTTTTCAAATGGTCAATCAGATCATGATCGCCTATATCGTTTTGGCCGGGGCCGATATCTTCTATCAGTGGTGGGATTACGAGCGGCAGATCAAAATGTCCAAGCAGGAGATCAAAGAAGAGTACAAACAGATGGAAGGCGACCCTCAGGTCAAGGGCAAGATCAAAGAACTGCAGCGGCGGATGGCTCAATCCCGCATGATGCAGCAGGTGCCCCAGGCCGATGTGGTCATCAAAAACCCCACCCATTTTGCCGTGGCTCTGCGCTATCGGCCCGATGTGGACGAAGCACCGGTGGTGCTGGCCAAAGGGCAGGATCATTTGGCGCTGCGGATCATCAAGATGGCAGAGGAACACCAGGTGACGGTGATGGAAAATGTGCCGTTGGCCCGGGCTCTTTATGCCTCCACAGAACTGAACCGGCCCATCCCCCCGGAGTTTTACAATGCGGTGGCCGAGGTGCTGGTGTATATCTATCGTATGGATTCCTCCCTGAAACAGGGCGGAAGTAGGAGCCAGTAAACTATGAAACGAATACTCAATAGCGCCATATCGTTGATGGTGGTGGTCATCGTATTGTTTTTGGTGATCCCGCTGCCCACATTTATGCTGGATGTGCTTATCATCATCAACATCTCCCTGTCCATTATGATCCTGATGATCACCATGAACATCGGGGAAGCGCTGGAGTTTTCCATATTTCCATCCCTTTTGCTGATCACCACTCTGTTCCGGTTGGGACTGAATGTGTCCTCCACCCGGTTGATCCTTTCCAACGGCGGCAATGCCGGCGTTGTGATTAAATCCTTTGGTCAGCTGATTACCCAGGGCAATATCGTCATCGGCGTGCTGATCTTCCTGATCATCGTGCTGGTGCAGTTTATCGTTATTACCAAAGGCGCGGAACGCGTTTCCGAAGTGGCGGCCCGGTTTACCTTGGACGCCATGCCCGGCAAACAGATGGCCATTGACGCCGATCTCAGCTCCGGCCTGATCGATGAGAAAGAGGCCCGTCTCCGCCGGTATAAGATCCAAAAGGAAGCCGATTTCTACGGCGCCATGGACGGCGCCACCAAGATCGTCAAGGGCGATGCAGTGATGTCCCTGATCATCACCGTCATCAACTTTGTGGCCGGTCTGGTCATCGGTATCGTCCAGGGCGGCGGTGACTTTGCCACCGTGCTCAATGTGTACTCCATTGCCACCATCGGCGACGGCCTGGTCTCCCAGCTGCCGGCCCTGATGATCTCCACCGCCACCGGCATGATCGTCACCCGGTCGGTGTCCGATGGAAGCCTGAATACCGATGTGGTGGGTCAGTTCAAAGCCCAGCCCCGGGCGATTATGTCCACCGGTGTGATCCTGGTGCTGCTGGGATTCATCCCCGGTTCTCCTACCGTACCGTTGGTGCTGGTGGGCAGCGCATTGGGTGCTGGAGGCTATGTGGGCGGCAAGCGCATGGAGGAGAAAAAGCAGGCCGAGGAAGCGGCGCCGGAAGAACTACCGGCTCCCACCGAAGTCCAGGCTCCCAGCGAAGCCGACTATTTCAAAGACATCAACAATGTATACTCTCTCCTGGCCATTGAGCCCATTGAAATGGAGTTTGGATACAGTCTGATCCCATTGGTGGATGAGCACAGCGGCGGAAAGCTCATCAGCCGTATCGTCATCTTCCGCCGGCAGTATGCCCAGGATATGGGATTTGTCATTCCCTCGATCCGCCTTCACGACGGGGCCTCCCTGGGTACCAACCAATATGTGATAAAGATCCGGGGTGAGCAGGTGGCCAGCGGTGAGATCCTGGTGGATTATTACCTGGCTCTGGAACCCTCTTCTCCTGGCGGTGAAATCGATGGCATCGAGACGGTGGAACCGGCCTACGGTATCCCCTCCCGGTGGATCTTGCCGGAGAACAAGGAAATGGCAGAGATCTATGGCTATACTGTCATTTCGCCTCTCACCGTTATGCTGACTCATTTGTCTGAAACCATCAAAAGCCATGCCCACGAGCTGCTCAACCGCAGCGAAACCATGCAGCTGGTGGAAAATCTGAAAAAGACCGAACCGGAACTGGTGGCCGATGCCATTCCCAATGTGGTCACTTATGCCAATCTGGAAAAGATCCTCCGCTCTCTGCTGCGGGAAGGCATTCCCATCAAAGATCTGAGCACCATTTTGGAGACCATTGTAGATGCCGGTTCCACCACCAGGGATATGGATATGATCACCGAGCAGGTCCGAGGGGCGCTCAGCCGCACCATTACCCGGAAGTTCTGCCAGAACGGTCAGCTGCGGGTGGTGACTTTGGATGCCGAAGTGGAAACCAAGATTTTGGCCGCTTTGACCAAAAACGACCACGGCGTTTACCTGGCTCTCAGTCCGGATATCATGCAGCAGATCATTGCCCAGCTGGGTGAGATGCGGAAAAAGTTCAATGAGCTGTCGCAGACTCCCATTTTGCTCACAAGCCAGGTGATCCGGGTGTATGTGAGCCGGATGGTTTCTCAGTTTTATCCCGATATGGTTGTACTCTCCTTTAATGAGATCACCAGCAATGTGCAGATACAGGCCATTGGAAATATTTCTCTGGGGGCTCAGCCCAAGCAGGCCTGAGAAAGCGTGAGAGAGGACGGTGACGGGCATGCATCAGAAAAACGCAGACGGGCTCAGCCCGGCATCGGCCGGGAAAACAAAGCAGGAACTGGATCAGATGAACAATGAAGAGCTGATGGCTCTTTATAAGCAGACCGGGGACAATGACATCAAATGGGCCTTGGCCATGCGCTTTCAGGAGCCCCTTCGCCGCATTGCCATGCGCACCTGTGGCGCTTATGGAGGGATGAATCAGCTGGAAGATGTGATCCACGAAGGGCTGTTGACGCTGCTCAATGCCATGGACCGTTTTGACCCGGAAAAGGGTGTCAAGCTGGAGACTTATGTGGCCAAGCGGCTGCGAGGAATCGTCATCGATCTGGGGCGGAAACAGGACTGGATGCCCCGGCAGCTGCGCCAGAAATCCAGTCGGATGGGCCGGGCGGAAGAAGAACTGGCCATGAGCCTGGGGCGAGAGCCCACCGACCAGGAAGTGGCCGAATATCTGGGGCTCTCCCTGGAGGAATACGAAAAAGATTTATCGGATACGGCGGGAGCCAATCTGGTGTCCTTTGAAATGTTGCTGGATGCGTACGGCAATGTGTCGGGAAGGATGCTGGAGAGGAGCAATTACGAAGACCCGCCGGAGGAGATGTGGGAGGAAAAAGAACTACGGGCCGCGCTGATCCAGGGAATTCAGCAGCTTCGGCCCAATGAGCAGATGGTGCTCTCCCTCTATTATGAAAAAGAACTGACTATGAAAGAAATCGCTCAGGTGTTGGGCGTCAGCCCGCCCCGGGTTTCTCAGATCCACAGCCACGCCATCCAGCGGCTGCGCGTATCGCTGAAAGAACAGTTGGAGCAGTAAAGATCAGCACAGGAAAGGATCGGAAACAATGACCAAGGGATTTTACAATCTGACCTCCGGGATACTTTCCCAGAGTCGCTGGCTGGATACGGTGGGCAACAACATGACAAACATCACCACCCCCGGTTACAAGCAGGAGATCTACACCGACACCACCTTTGATGAGGTGCTCATCAGCCGCATCGGCAACAAGGACAAAAGGGATTCCGCACCTCTGGGGCAGGAAAGTTACATTCTGGCTCCCAGTGAGCTGTATGTGGATTACCAGCAGGGGACATTGGAGGAGACCGGCCAGACATTTGATTTCGCCATCCAAGGCGATGGATTTTTCGCCATCCAAACGGCAAACGGTGTGGAATACACTCGCAACGGCCGGTTTGTGCTGGATCAGGAAGGTTACCTGTGCTTGCCGGAGCACGGAAGAGTGCTGGGGACAAACGGTGCACCCATTCAGGTGATGGGCGATAACATCCGGGCGGACAATTACGGGCAGATTTATTATGCCGACGGCGGCGCTGTGGGCCGTCTGGGAGTCTTTACCTTCCAGGATACCGCTCAGCTGGTAAAAAATGAAAGCGGCTTGTTTGGCGCGGGAGGCCAGCAGCCCAATCTGGCAAATCAGCCGGTGCTTTGGGGCTATGTGGAAAATTCCAATGTGGATATGATCCAGGAGATGAGCCGTATGATGACCGCTCAGCGGGCATTGCAAAGTGCAGCTCAGGTGCTGGGGATCTATGATGAGATTCTCACCAAGGCCACCACAGAAGTGGGCAGAATGTAAGGAAAGGGGAGAGCAGGCGATGATTCAGGCATTTTATAGCGGCGCCATCGGGGCGCAGCAGCAGATGAAAAAAATGGAGATCCAGGGCAACAACATTGCCAATGTGAACACCTATGGATATAAAAACGAGCAGCCGGCTTTCGGCACATTGATGTACGGCATGGTCAATGGCGTAAACGGGGCGCAGTTGCCCAAGGGCAGCGGTGCTGCAGTGCTGTCGGCGGTAAACGATTACCGGGAAGGAACCCTGGAAGAGACCGGGAAAAATCAGGATTATGCCATTGTGGGCCGCGGTTTTTTTGGGCTTTATGATCCGGCCACCGGCGAAGTGTCCTATACCCGGGATGGCTCCTTTGCTTTGGGATCTTTCCAGGAGCCGGATGCAAATGGCGTGCTCCAAAATGTTTTTTATCTCACCGATGGAGAGGGCCGTCAGGTGCTGAATGTGGAAGGGTATCCTATCCGGGTTACCGATCCCTCGGCAGAGCAGCCGGTGGGGGTCTTTGAGATCCAATACCAGGATGGGCTGCTTCATGCCGGAAGCGGAAGATTTTTGACCAGTGAGGAAAGCGGTCAGGTGTATTTGTCCGCCTCGGAAGTGCGTCGGGGCTGGCTGGAAACTTCCAACACCGATTTGGCCGGGGAACTGGGAAAGGTGATTGAGGCCCAGCGGGCTTACAGCTATGCTCTGCGGATGGTCACCACTGCCGATGAAGTGGAGACCACCATCAACAATCTGGCCAACTAACAGACAGGGAGGCACACTGTGAAAGGTTTTAATGAACTCAACGGCCTTGAGCTGGATACGCTGCGGGAGATCGGCAGCATCGGCACCGGCAATGCGGCCAATGCCCTGTCCAGTATGTTGGGCTGCAAAGTGACGATTGAAATGCCCGAAGTGAAGATCATGGGCTATAACGAGGCCATCGATTGGATCGGTGGCCCGGAAACCGTGACGGCGGGGGTGCTGGCCCGCCTGGAAGGGGAAATCAATGGCATTATTTTGTCCATTCAGCACATGGAGTTTATCAACTTGGTTTTGCAGCATATGATGGGAAATGGAGTGGAGGATTACCAGTATCTGACGGAACTGGAGATCTCAGCTCTTCTGGAAGTGGGAAATATCATGATTTCCGCCTTTGCCAATGCCATGGCCGGTCTGACCGATATGAAGATCCGCCTCACCGTTCCTGCCTTTGCTGTGGATATGCAGGGGGCGATCATCGCGGTGCCCATGGCGGAATTCGGCGGTCAGTCCGATTACATTATGACCATCGGCGCCAACTTCATCTGCAACGGGCGGAAGGTGCCCTGCCGCATTCTTCTGTCTCCGGATGTGCGATCTTTGAATTTCCTGCTGAAAAAGCTGGGGGTATTGGATGAAGGATAAGCTGGTAGTTGGCATCGCCGATATGAAGATGGCTCAACACAGCGGAGAATTGATTACCTATGCGTTGGGTTCTTGCATCGGCATTTGCCTGTATGACCCGGCCATTAAATTGGCGGCGCTGGTTCATATCATGCTGCCCATCAACATGGAGACCGGCCGCAGTTCCCCCATGAAATATGCCGATACCGGCATCCGGGAGACTGTGCGGCGGATGGAACAGCTGGGGGCCAGACGAAACCGGATCGTGGCCAAAATTGCCGGAGGGGCAAAGATGTTTGAAACCTCCGGAGGTGCACTGGGCAATATCGGGCAGCGAAACATTGAGAGCGTTCATATGGTGCTGCGGCGGGAGATGATCCGCCTGGCCAAGGAGGATGTGGGCGGCAAAGCAGCGCGTACCTTGAGCTTTGACGCCGCCACCGGCATGGGCTTGGTGCGCAGCTATGGCAGTCCGGAACAAATTTTGTAACTCAAAAATGTAATGATATGGAAGCGGGGGATCGATGCCATGGAAAAGGAAAAAAACGGAATCTTGTTGGAGTCGGGAACCAATGAGATCGAGATCATGGAGTTTACCATTGACGGGAATCTGTATGGGATCAATGTGGCCAAAGTCCGGGAGATCATGATGGCGGAAAAGGTGCATCCCATGCCCCATTCCCATCCGGCGGTGGAAGGGATCTTCAAGCCCCGGGATACCGTTATCACAGTGGTCAACCTGCCCAAGTACCTGGCCCGCCGGGATGTGGAGAGCCGGGATAAGGAACTGTTTATCATCACCAATTTCAACAAGATGTTCATCGCTTTCCGGGTACATACCGTGGTGGGCATCAGCCGGATCTCCTGGGAGGACATCCAGAAGCCGGACAACACCGTTTCCGGCGGACCCGATGGAGTGGCCACCGGCATTGCCCAATGCGATGGAGAATTGGTGACCATTCTGGACTTTGAGAAGATCGTGGCGGAGATCGCCCCTCAGACCACCATCCAGATGAGTGAAGTGGAAGCCTTGGGCCAGCGGGAGCGGAGCGATTGCCCCATCTGGGTTGCAGAAGACTCCATCCTCTTGTCCCGCATGATCCAGGAATCTTTGCAGAAGGCCGGTTATGTGAATCTGCACTCCTTCCCCAATGGGGCGGAGCTGTGGGATGCGCTACAGGAGTGCAAAAACTCTCCCGATTTGAATCAGCAGGTGGCTTTGATCATCACCGATCTGGAAATGCCCCAGATGGATGGTCACCGGCTTACCAAGCTGATCAAAACAGACGATGTGCTCAAGAAGATCCCCCTGGTGATCTTTTCCTCGCTGATTACCCAGGAAATGTATATCAAGGGCAAGCAGCTGGGGGCAGATGAGCAGCTGAGCAAACCGGAGATCGGCCATCTGATCGGTGTGATCGACCACCTGCTGGGCCGGGAGGATGCAGGAAAGGGGAATAGAGCATGAGCAGCAAATATATTGTGCGGCAGCCTATCAAGGATAAGGACAACAAAATCATCGGTTATGAGATTCAGTACCATGGGGAAAATCAGGCTTTCGGCGGGGATAAAGGCCCGGCCACCAATGATTTTGCCGCCGCCGATACCATTTATAACTTTCTCACCCAAAACACCGAAAAGGTGCTGCGGGGTACGCTGAACTTTATGACCTTCACCACCACGCTGCTGATGAAAAAGACGCCGCGTCTGTTTCATAAAGACGAGCTGGTGATCCAGATCGATGACAGCGTCATCATCCATCCTCTGGCCATGCACATTGTGCAGCAGTATGTAAAAGAGGGCTATAAGGTGGCGGTGAACGAATTCCAGTTTGCTCCCCGGTATCTGGCCCTGCTGGACAGCATCGACTACATCAAGCTCAGCCTGGGCAGTATGTCCATGATGACTTTGAAAAACATTGTGGACATTGCCCACAGCATGGATAAGCAGTGCATTGCTATGGGCATTGACAATGAGGAGCTGTATCAGAAGGCGATCAAGCTGGGTGTGGATGCCATGGAGGGTACCTATGTGGCGGCCAAGCTCACCACCCAGGCCCACAGCAGCGGATATCTGCAAAGCAACTTCTTCCGCCTGATCATGGCCATCAGCGCCGAAGAGCCGGATATCACAGAGATCGAGAAGATCATCTCGGTGGATGCCACATTGACCTATGGCCTTTTGAAAATGGTCAATTCCTGCTATTTTGCTCTGCGGCACGAGGTAACCACCGTGCAGCAGGCCATCGTCATTATGGGTCTCAGCGAGCTGCGCCAGTGGGCCTATCTGCTCAGCGCCAGCAATGCGGAAAATCAGATCGAAGAAGGGGCAGAGGAATTTCTGCGTATGTCCTTCATGCGGGCCAATTTCTGCAGCAATCTGATGAATTACGCCAAGAATATGCCCATCTCCAAGCCCGATGCCTATATGATGGGTATGTTCTCCACCCTCAATTATCTGATTGATGCTCCCATGGAAGAGATCCTGAACCAGATCCCCCTGCGGCAAGAGGTGAAGGATGCTCTGCTGAAAGGAGAAGGCCGGTGCGGTATGCTTTATCAGCTGGCCCTCAGCTATGAGCAGGCCGATTGGGGCAAGATCGATAAATTGGCCGAAGGGCTGGGTATTCCCACCAACCTGTTGACCAGCCTGTACTTCAACTGCATGGAAGAGGTCAACCGGGTGTGGAGTGAGATCACAAAACCGGCGCCCCAGATCGCCAAGGAAGGCGAAGAGAGCAAGCCGGAAGAAAACAACTAGTTTTTTACATAAGCAAACAGCGCGGAAGAACATTTCTTCCGCGCTGTTTTTGTTTTGCTAAGCAATCAATCAGTGAGCTTCTTTTTCCAGTCCAGGGATTTTCCCATGGCGGGGAGCTTCCATCACCTGTTTGCAGGCGTGAATCACCTGAGCAGTAATGTCGCTGTCAAATTTGGCTTGGTAAAAACTCATCATAGGTGTATATGTGCTCCCTTCCAGTACCACATATTTGGAAGGGAGACGGGAAAGGGCCAGGGCCTTCACATCGGCCAGGCAACGAGGACACTCGCACAGGTGGAACAGACGCACATATTTCAGCAGTTTTTCTTCCACCAGCGGGAGCATCACATTGACAAAGCGTGATTCATCGGGCAGGATTTCTTCCGGTTTGATGAGAGCGGCTTCTTCCGGGGCGGGTAATTTCTTTGAAACAGGCTCCTCCACAGGAACAGGCACTTCCACAGGAGCGGGCTCCTCCACGGGAACAGGCACTTCCACAGGAGCGGGCTCATCCATGGGAGCAGGTGCTTCCACAGGAGCGGGCTCCTTCACGGGAGCGGACTCTTCCACAGGAGCGGGCACTTCCACAGGAGCGGGCTCCTCCATGGGAGCAGGCTCCTCCACGGGAGCGGACACTTCCACAGGAGCAGGTTCCTCCACAGAAGAACCATCGGATTCATCCAGAGCCAAGGCGCTTTCCAAAGCTTCTCGGATGGTTTCCTCCAAAGCTTCGTTATTGGCCCGAGCCACCTCCAGCACAGGAGGAGTGAGACGGCGTTCTTCCCGCGGAGGCGCATCGTGATGGGGCGTAATGTTTTCCTCAGGAGCCGATGTGGGAAGGGCTTCCTCCGGCGCTTTTTCGCTTACAGCTTGCTTTGTAGGCTGCTGGGGTTCCGGTGTAGATGGATGAGAGAGCAGATTGAGCACATGATCGGTTTTGCTGCTCCGGCTGCCTTTTCTAGGGGCCATCAGCGCACCTCCTCAGAAGAGGGCTCGCCCAGGATCTCCTGGCACAGAGCTTCAAAATCCATGGCGGGTTTGGAGCGAGGGGCATAGTCTATAATGCTTACACCATGGGCTGGTGCTTCGGCTGCCGATACGCTGCTGCGGATTTTCGCCTGGAAGACTTTGGTTTGGAGCTGGGCGGCGATCTGTTGAGCCAGTTCCAGCATTTCTCGGCTGAGATTCAGCCGGGCGTTGAAGCGGTTGAGCAGGATACCCAGCACCTGGAGCCGGGAGTTGTAATAATTGCGCACACTTTCAATGGTCTCTTTGATCTGAGATACACCCAGCAGACTGAGCACTTCCGGGGCCATGGGAATGATCAGACTGTCCGAGGCCACATAAGCATTGACCGTCAGGATATTCAAGGCAGGAGGGGTGTCGATGACGATGTAATCGTACTGATCCTGGATCTTGGAAAGGGCGGCCTTGAGGAGAAATTCCCGCCCGGGTTTGTTGAATTCCAGCTCGGCAGCGGATAGCAGGATGTTGGAGGGCAGAATGTCACAGGTATCGGTTTGGCGGATCACCTCTTCCGGCTGGGCCGCTCCACGGAAAATGTCGTAGACTGTCGCACAGTGTTCAATGTCCAGCCCCAGGCTGAAACCCAAACTGCCTTGAGGATCTAAATCCACGCCCAGAACTCGGGCCCCCCGCTGATGGAGGCAGGAAAGCAAAGCGGCACAGACGGTGGTTTTTCCCACACCGCCTTTTTGATTGGTAATGGCTGTGATTTTGGTGGGCATAGCCCTTTCGCTCCCTTCGCATCCTTCGGCCGATAAAAAATTGGCCCGCACCCAAAGAAAATACCCTGCAGGCCCTTAATTTTTCGCCGGAATAGGACGATATATCAAGTGAAAAAGAATAAACTTTTGTGGTTTTTCCACATTTATTTTACTGAATCACCGTTCATTTGTCAATCAGACGCCGGTATCGGGAGAATGATTCATCTTCCGGCGGCCATGTAAAGGAGTGGAATACAATGGCATCAATTTCTAGCATTATGGGCGGCTCTTCCTCCACAAGCAGCATCTATGGAAGCCGCAACACCAACATCATTTCCGGCCTGGCTAGCGGCATGGATACCGAATCCATGATCGAAGGCATGGTGCAAAGCTATCAGCAGAAGATTATCAGCTTGCAGCAGAGCAAAACCAAGCTCCAGTGGCAGCAGAATGCCTATCAGAGCATTTCTGACAAACTGGTCGAATTTTCTAGAAAATACAGTTCTTACAGCTCCACAACCAACTTGAACAGCCAGTCGTTTTTCAAAAATGCTGTCATTACCACAACCGGCGGCAAATATGCCGATCTGATCACGGCCGTCGGCAAAAGCAGCAGTGAGATCACTATCAATAGTGTGAAAAGTCTGGCTTCCTCTGCCCGGTATAGCTCTACCACATTGAAAGCCGGCGCTGTGGGGTCCGCTGTGGATCGGAGCCAGCCGGTGGTGGTCAGCCAGATGAGTGGCTCTCTTACCATCAACTATGGTGCAAACCAGTCCATTGAGCTGACATTTGACACCAATGAGGATTTTTCCAAGGGTGACGGCACACTGGATGTAGGTGCATTCCAGACTGCCCTGAACGAAAAACTTTCCGAGCAGACTTTGAAAAATTCCAATGGGGATATTGTCAGTGCAGATAAGTTGATCAATATCAGCGTGGCGGAAGATGGCACAGTTTCTCTGAAAAACATAGCATCTGGCGGCGACAGCGTCTCTATTGGCGGAGCCTATGGTAAGTTTGCCGGTATGGTTACCGATCTGGACTCGGCCGTCAAAGACGAAAGTTCCACCTTCCATATGGACATGAGTAAGCAGGTGGTGGATAAGAGCCAGATCAAGGCCGAATACCTCAGCGGCAAAACCTTCTCTGTCACTCTCAACGGCCAGACGAAAAAGATCACTTTGGGAGAAGTGAAGCGCGAGGGGAAAGAAACCTGGAGCGAAGCGGTGGTGCGTACCCTGCAGGACGAGTTGGATAAGGCCTTTGGTGGAAAAGCATCCGATGGTACAAGCCGTATTCAGGTACGTATGAGCAAGGATAGTGCGATTTCATTCCATCCAAGGGAAAAAGTGGAAACGGCGGATGGGAAAGAGCAGATGCAGGATTCTACAAGCGATACCTTTGCTATTTATGCCGAAGATTCCACCGCTGGAGAGATTGTATTCGGCGAGGGCAATACTTCCTTGACTTCCTATGTGGATGTGTCCAAAAAGCTGAGCCAGCTGGGCTCCTTGGTTGAGGATTCTAATAGAGAAACTGCTACTTTGCAGTTCGGTGGCAGCACCGTTACGGGCAAGGCTATCAAGGTGGAAAAGGAAGACTGGGTAGTAGAAGACGGAAAACTCTACGACAAGGAAGGCAATCTGCTGGACGAAGAGGGATACCGGATCAACAAAGATGGTGAGCGGCTGTATGAGTTCGATTTGACCATCAATGGAAAAACGATCGGCACCTATACCCAGGATACCGCCCTGGAGACCATCATCAATGACATCAATGCCAACAGTGAGGCCGGTGTGTCGGTGAGCTATTCCAAACTGACCAATGAGTTTGTGTTCACTTCCAAAGCCACCGGTTCTGCGGAAAAGATCGACATCGGTGATGGGCTGGGCCAGGCCCTGTTCGGTGGCGGTAAGTTTACGGCAGGCACCGATGCTGTCTTTACCGCCACGGTCAATGGGAAGCCGATGGAATATACCCGCAGCAGCAATACGGTGGACCTGGACGGTATGACCGTCACCTTTGAAGGCACCTTTGAGGAAGCCGGAGAGTCGGTGAGTTTCACCACCAAGACCGACACCGACACGGTGTTCAATGCCATCAAATCCATGGTGGATGACTATAACGCCATGGTCACCGAGATCAAAAAGGCCTATTCCGATATGCCTTTGCAGAAGACCGACGGCTCCAAATATGATCCGTTGACTTCGGAAGACGAAGAGGGCATGACCGAAAGCGAAATCGAGGCCTATGAAGAAAAGGCAAAGACCGGTATTTTGTTTATGGACCGGGATCTGTCTTCTCTGTATAGTGCTCTCCGGGATGCTGTGGTATCCAGCGGCGCTGACGGTGCCTATCTCCGTTCCATCGGCATCAACACCAGCTATGAGGATGGCTTGACCACAATCAGCCTGGATGAAAAGGCTTTGCGGGAAGCCCTGGAGACCGACCTGGATGGCGTGGCCAATGCGTTCAACAAGAGCAAGGAAAATGGAGCAGCCACCGATGGCCTGATGACCAAGATCCAGGAAGTCACCGATCGTTATGCAGCTACTACCGGCGCGGTCAAGGGTATCCTCATCGAGAAGGCCGGTTCCAAGTATGCCCCCACCGCCGCATTGGATAACACTATTCTGGATCAGATGAAAGAGCTGGATAAGCAGATTTCCACCTGGCAGAGCAAAATGTCCGACAAAGTGGATTATTATACCAACAAATTTACCCAGCTGGAAATGCTCATCAACCAGATGAACTCCCAAAGCTCTGCTTTGGCAGGTTTGACGGGCGGCAGCTATTGATCCTGAAAAGGAGAAAGGACAGCGAATATATGGATATGCGAGGCTATCAGCGGTATCGGGAAGAATCGCTGAATACCATGACCCAAGGCGAGCTTCTGCTCTTGCTGTATGACGAGCTGGTCAAGCGGCTGCGGCAGGCTGATTTGGAGATGGGGAAGCAGAATTACGAAAGTTTTGAAAAAGCAGTGGACCGGGCGGTGGAGATCATCCACTACCTGTCCGACACCTTGGATCACCGCTATCCCATCAGCGGGAATTTGTCTCGTTTGTATGAATATTTTTGCTATGAACTCAGCCGCGTGAAAGCAGGGCGGAACCAGGAAGAGCTGATGCGGGTGACCCGTATGGTCAGCGAATTGCGGGACAGCTTCCGCCAGGCGGAAAAGACTTCCGGGGAGCATTAGACCATGGATGAGCAAGTGCTGAAAGTCGCCATGAGCGCAGAGCAGAAGATGTATACAGCCCTCAGCGAAGTGATGGAGCTGACCGAGGAGCTGGCCAATGCATTTCAGCGTCAGGATCAGGTGGCGGTGCAGATGTTTCTGGGAATGCGCCAGGAGCCCATCGACCGGCTGGAAAGCTGCAAGGCTATGCTGGAGCGGCAATGTCTCCAGCTTCCCCCCGGGCAGCGGCAGACATTGCGGGGGATCCTGCAAGGCGAGACTCCCCCACCCCAGGCCCAGACGCTGGGGGATCTGGTTCAGAAAAACAAACGGCTGCTGGACAGAATTCTGGAAGTGGACCGGCGGCTCAATTTGAGAATCGGCGGTGAACATTCCTTTTATCGCCAGTAGCCAGGCAAGCCCTAACGGCCTGAAAAATCCCCTGCCAAACGGGCAGGGGATTTGTTCGTGTTTATAATGGGGAGATATCAGTCTTGTTGGGGCAAAGTGGAGATACACCATAGCGGTGCACCGGAAGAGCGGGAGTGGGAGAGCTCGTCAATGATCAGTTGGGGCTCCCAGGCGATCAGACTGCGTTCACGGCTATTGGGGTCGGCCACCAGGATTTTTCCCTCCAGCGTCACCCCGCGCAGCACGATAAAATGACCGCCGGAAGTAAAATGGCCTTCTCTCATCAGAGCCACACACACCTGGCCGGAAGCCAGGGCCTGGGTGAGGGAATCGGCGGTCAGGTTTTTCAGCGGTGACACGGTGAGGCCGTAGGCGGCTCCTGCATTTTGAATGAGTGAATGATAGGAGCCGCTGCCTTTTGCCCAGTGCTTATGCTGCACGGACCATTGGGCCATGACGGAGGGGGTTACTGTTTCATCGGTGAGAGTGGCGATGATCATGGCCATGGAGGTGGGACCACAGCCATAGCCGCCGATGTCATCTGAACCATAGGGCTGGGAGGCCCAGGGTTCTTCCGCCTGGTTGAAATAGATCATGTCCACATTGCCGCCGGTGAGAATTTCCCGGCCTTTTCGTTGAGCGAAATGAGTGACGGCAGGGGCTTCTTCCTGCTGGGTGGTTTGGAGAGTGGGATCGGTGGCCAGCTGGTTGGCTGGCGCCTCCTCTTGTGTCGGTTCCTCTGGCGCTTCTTCCTTCTTTAGGGAGGGAAGGCGGATGGGTGGGATTTTTTCTGCCAGCTCTTTTCCCAGTTCCAACGCATACTTCGTCTTCCCGATCCTGTGTATGGGTGAATAAACACCGATCAGGCTTGACGGCCGAAAGACAGCACCGGCTGGGTGATGCGGTCAAACAGCTGAGGCGCGGCAAAACGGCACACGAGCAGCTCCACTCCACCGATGCAGAGCACCGCCAAGAGCAAAAGTCCTATGATCTTTATTTTTTTGCGAAAACGAGATTTGCGAGACAAATACAACACCTCAACTGGAAAAATCCATCCCAAAGGATTATACTTGATATTATAATAAGGGAAGAGCAAAGCCGCAAGGCAGAAGATTCTTATTTACATTGGGATGAATAAAATAAGATCTTTTTGTATGCAGAAAAAAGGAGCGCCTTATGCCGGAAATACGCTTG
>OOBV01000632.1_pt1 | contig 31313 bp, 28 predicted proteins | sample 1671731 | NCBI WGS metagenome assembly OOBV01 (sample SAMN06348186, study PRJEB24527) | human gut metagenome | biome: human gut; feature: ankylosing spondylitis patient; material: feces | host: Homo sapiens | place: China | collected 2015-10
CAACACGGGAAGATATGATATGAACAATTTACGAAATGGTACGCCGTACTCCTAAGGGGCAATTATAGGTTCGATTCCTATTGGGGGTGCCATAGAAAAACGCCGCAAGATAGTTCTTGCGGCGTTTTTTTGCTTTTGGAAAAAATCGTATTGGAAATAGAGAATTTCTATTCCAGCAGGATATAAGCCAGGGTCTTGCACCTTTTTCAGGATGATTCTAGTGCGGCGTTGAAAAACAGCGATGTGAACACATGATAGATGTCCATTTGTCACAATATCTTGATGGTTTGCTTGGAGGTTTGCGTCAGCTTCCTATTGATGATGGGGGCAACCTTTTTTGTTTGTCTTGATTCTCAACTGACCCGTATGGTTTTGATGTTTTCCCAATAAATGAAAACTGTTATTTGGGAAAAACAAGCACACAGTTCTCTAAATCATCGGCATCTTTTTCAGAAATATATATTTGCGCCGACAACGATAAATCGTTTCCGATAAACTTCTCTCTTTGAAATAACTCACTGACGATATGCCAATTTTCATGGGCATTTTCGGTTTTCAACCAAATACCCATCAATGGACCAGGATCTCCTTCTTTTGTATCTATATAATCATATCCATTGTCTTGTATCAAGGAGTTTGATACTTCTTCGATACGATCTGGTATGCAATACCGTAAATCCAAATCAGCATTTTCAAGTTTCCCCGGATTCAACAGCACAATGATTGTCTGCATATTTATTTCCTCCAAATTTCGGTTTGTGTATAAGCGCATTTTACCATCCAAATGTAAAAAAATCCATTTATTTTTCTTCTGTCTGCCCATGGCTTTTCAAAGACATTGCAAGTATATAGGCAGGCGCAAAAAAGCCGCTGTAAAACTATCCAATGGTTTACAGCGGCTTTTTATTAGAGTTTTCTGGATATGACAGGATACAAGGCCAGAGCAGAATGCCGATAAGGGCGGTTTATTTCATCAATAGATACACGGTTATACCGAGCGAACAAAGAATAAAAAATACGCCGCCAATCCGCATCAGCAGTAAATATAATTCGGTTGGTTCTCCGTTCTTCACCGTCAGCAAATTCTCTGTCTTCCATAATGTTTTGGGATAGCATAACATGAAGACGCCCAAAATCAACAAGACCAGCAACCATAAATAGCTCATCGGCCTTTCCTCCGTTGACTACAATTCTATGCGCCTATTCTTGATATGGTCAATCGCCAGCTGGAAGCGGCTTAGATCTCCCATCAGGGCCGATGAGGAAGAGAGGGCAGCCTGGCCGCTGGTCCCGGAAGCTCTGGCCGTGTTCATTTGGCCCAGAATATCCAGCACTTTGGCATAAGCGCCTTGCTTGATTTGCAGGCTGCTGCCCGGCACTTCCCATTTGGTCATGATTTGTGCAAACAGGAGCGCATTGCCATTCACATCGCCCAGTGTGTTGATTTCTGCACCCAGGCTGGATGACGATGTCCAGATCTGTGCGGACTGGGAAAACCCTGGTATAACATAGCAGACCGATGTGCCAATGTCGCTGCTCTCCAGAGGACTCAGGACACCTTTTTCCTCCAGATAACGGATAAAGCTGTCATATTCCTTCTGTGTCATGTTCTGTGGATCATATTTTTTCGCCAGCTGCTGAATTTCCTCCTGGGTCAATGTATTCTGGCCCACAGGATTCTTTTGCAGCTGATCCGCCCTTTGCTGTATCTTTGCCATCATAGCAGCTGCATCATAAGAGCCGGACTCTAATTTTTTGGTTGCAGAGTTCACATAGTAGCAAGGCCGAAGAGAATTGGAAACTTCCACTGTATTCACCTGGAATCGCTCCTTTCCACATGGTCATGTTCACAGATCGCGATAAAAGGTATGGTTGAATGTTATGGTGTATCGGTGTCAGTGCTGCCGGAGGATTGCTCCTGGGCTTTCTGTTCTTCGATGGACAGATCGTCATAGATGAACTTGTGCAGCCGCTCCACAGCCAGAGCGTCCTCATAGGCCACCACGGAAAGGCCGCTGGAGGTGCGTTTTTCCGACCACTCGCCTTCACAGGGGAAGGTGGCCCGTTCGATATTCGGCTTGCCGCCGGAGAGCACCTGGGTGGCCAGGGAAAGGATCTCCTTGGAAGAAAGGCTGGTTTCCACCATAGGCAGGAGTTTTGCGGCCAGGGAGGGATATTTCACAACGCTCATATCCATCACCTTTTCCATCATCTTTTCCAGGATCTCCTGCTGGCGGCTGGTACGGGCCTGATCGCCGCCGGTGGCGCCTTTGCGGATGCGCCCATAGGCCACAGCCTGAGGGCCGTTCAAGGTCTGAAATCCCGGTTCGGTGAATTTGTAATCATCCCAGATCAGGTCGTTGAACACACAGTACTCCCAAAGGGCATCGTTGGCCTCGTCCATTTCGGCCTCGGTGACCTCCAGCTCCACGCCGCCGATGGCATCGACGATATCAGCCATCTGGTTAAAATTGACGGTGGCATATTCGCTGATGTCCATTTGGAAATTCTGGTTGATGGTTTTGATGGCCAGCTCCGGCCCGCCATAGGCATAGGCATGGCATAGCTTGGTTTTGCCGTGATCGTCGATTTCCACATAGGCATCCCGCATGAGGGAGGACATCTTGACTTTCCCACGCTTGGGATCTACTGACAGGATAATCATGGCGTCGGACCGGGAATTTTCCCCGGCTCGGGAGTCCACGCCGAACAGGGCGATGTTTGTAATCTTGTCGCTCACCGGCTGCTGGGTCTGCACAATACCCAGATCGCTGTCGTCCAGGGGATTGTAATCATAGGAGTTCATCATCTTCCAAAAATAAAAACCAACGCCTCCCAGGCCCAGCAAGATCAGCAGCCAACAGAAAAGCACTCGGCCCCGATGGCGGCGATGGCGTTTTTTTCGTACTACTCGTTTTCCTTGTGCCATTTTTCTGAAAAAAGCCTCCTTTGGCAAGCGGCTCATGGGAGCCTGTTTCCGGACTGTCTTTTTTTAGACGGGTTTCTCCGGCAAAAAGTTGCCGGGAAGCCTTTCTTTTTTTATAAGCTTCGATATTATACCAGAAAACAGGGAAGATGCCAATCCTTTGACCAAAAGTTCAGAGTTTTCTAAGAATTTGCTGTTGTTTTCAACTTTTTCAGACAAAAAAATCCCCGAAGCCGCAGCTTCGGGGATAAGGGCGATCAGTTGTAGTACCGATAGAGGAAGGTGAACACTTCCGAACGGACACAGGTGCGGTCGGGAGTGAAGGTGGTGGCCGTGGTTCCTGTGGTGATGCCCTCCTTCACCGCCCACACGGCGGCATTGGCAAACCAGTTGCCCTGGGGCACATCGGAGAATCCGGCAGAACCGGCTACGCTGGGACGGCCAGCCACCCGATAGAGGAAGGTAACCACCTGGGCCCGGGTGAGAACCATGCTGGGGGAGAAGGTGGTGATGCTGGTACCGTTGGTGATGTTTTCCTCCACCGCCCAGCGAATGGCTTTCCGCTCCTGGGTGGACAGGGAAGAAAGATCGGAAAAGGCGTTGATGGAGGTGATGGGCTCAGGAGAGCCAGCCAGCTGCCACAGATGGTACACCATTTCCGCACGGGTGCAGGGGGTATAGACACCTACCGTATTGCCGGCATCGTCCAGCAGGCCCTGGTCGGCGCACCACATGACGGCATCGTAGAAATAATCGCTTTGAGACACATCGGTGAAGCTGTGGGGCCCCTGGGAGGATTTTGACACGGTGACACGGCATGAGCCGGAGGCCTTGCCGTCGGCGGTGGTGGCGTAAATGGTGGCAACGCCTTCGCCCACAGCGGTGACCTGGCCGCTCTGGGTGACGGTGGCCACACTCGTGTCGCTGCTGCGCCAGGTCACTTCCTGGCTGGAAGTGGAAGGGGTGACCCAGGCAGAGAGGGAGGTCTTTTCACCCACCTTCAGAAAAACGGGGGAGGGGGAAATGGTAACGCTGGTGGGATCGGTGACCACCGGGTCGGCTTTCTGGATGGAAATGCGGACATAGGCCTGCAGCCGTACGCCGGTATTGGGGTGAATGACGGTGGCCGTCAGCGTGACGCCGGTGGGTTTTTTGGCCGTCACCGTGCAGCTGGAACCCTGGGTGGAAAGGGAGACCCGCTCGGGATAATCCACGCTCCAGGTAACAGGGACGGAGGGAACGCCCTCCGGCAGGAATTTCACCTGTGTGGTCAGGCTTTCTCCCACTTTCAGATTGAAGCCGCCGGCAGGTTCTGTCAGGACGATCTCCTCAAGATTGTTGAATTCAGGGACGGTGACCGACAAAGTGACGGTTTTGCCGCCGAAGCCCACGGTGACGGTGGTGGAGCCAGGGCCCACAGCGGTGAGGCGCACAGCGGTGTCCGCAAGGCTCACTTTGACCACGCTTTCATCTGCGGAGCGGAGGATGTCGGGCACCACAGGGCTTTTGTCATTGAGAACGAACACATCCTGGGGCTCATGCATCTGGACGGTGTAGGAAGAAGTCTCCACATGAGGGGTGATCATCTCCGGGGCGACAGGCACAGAAAAAGTGAGGTTGGCCGTGCCGGTGAGGGGATTGGGGTCCACTTCGGCTGTGGCCGAAGAGAAGGTCTGCACCCAGTAGCTTTTTCCGTCCCGGGCATAGACGCAGGCGATGCCCACTGACTGGTGGCTTTCGTCCATCATATTGGCGTAGTGGAGGGGGGAGTCTCTCCAGGTCTGGGTGGCCCGCTGGGGAGAGACCTTGGCGGTTCCCCAGAGGATGTTTTCGCTATAAGTGCTGCTTGGGTATCGGCTGTCCGAAGGACAGGCGGTGGGGTAGCCTTCGCCAGAGGGCCGGGTGTGGCTGTAATAGACGGAACATTCACTGGCCCGGGTGATGGCCGATTTCACCAGATTTTCGTCCATCACCAGATCGTGAAGGCCCGCCTCCCGACGAAGCTGGTTGAGATATTCTACCGCTTCTATGGCGGCCGCATAATCCACGGTCACAGCCGTTTTGACGGTCTGGGTGCCTGCGGCCAAAGCGCCGGCGGGCAGAAGTCCCAGAGAAAGGCACAGGATCAGAAGGAGGGAAAGGACGCGTTTTTTCATCAGGGACACCTCTCTTTTCTTATATTATAATAAGTATAGCACCGGATAAAATTGGATGTCAATGTAAGAAAAGGAATGGTTTTCCATCCTTGTTTGGGGGATATCCTGATATTTACAAAAAGGAAAAAAGCAGATAGAATAGAGGAACAAAGAAGGGGGTGGTGCCTGTGGACAACAAAGAACATTCGCCGCAGGAGCTGGCACACTGGTTGGAAGAAACCTGGGGAGCGCAACCGGTGGATTACGGTAGTCTGGACGGATTTTTCCGCCATATCCAGGAGGACAACGCCTTTTTCGCCGGAAGGAAAGAGGGCGCATTTTTGGTCTATCGCCTTCCCCAGGGAGAACAAAGCGCCCCTCTTTATGAAGAGGAGCGGGAAGCGGTGCCATTGGAGATGAGCCGGCTTCCAAAAGGGGCCTGTCCCTTTGATGAGCAGGTGTATGCCCTGATCGGGCAGGAAACCGGCTATACTTATAGCAACAGTTCCCGGCTTCAACTGTTGTTGCTTATTTTGCGGGGCGTGCCGGAGGAACTGGCCCGGCCGGGAAATCCTCAGTGGGAGGCATGGAAACACTTTACGGAGGAATACCGGCAGCGTTATGGGGAAGACCAGATTCCCTGAAAGAGTGAAGCAAAGAGCTGAAACAGAGAAAAGGAGGGTTTTTAAATGATCCGCTATATTGGCAAACGGTTTTTTGTGCGTCTTGTACTGCTGACGACGGTGATCCTGGGAGTGGTGGGCCTGTTTTCCTGGGCAGAAGGCGGCCCCACGGAAAAGCTGGGTCTTTCCCCCTTCCGGGAAACTCAGTATGCCTATGTGGACAGAGGAATCACCGTGCCGGTTTCGGGGAAAGGGGCCCAGGGCACCATCCGGGCGCTGGCGGAAGATCTTCGGTACGACGATCTGCTGGATCTGTATCCCTCCATGGGCACCTGGCCCCATCGGATGACTGAAGTGGGACAGATGTATTTCCCCACCTGTTTTGTGATGCGCCAGGGAAAGGACGCCTGGGCACTGTCCTTGATCGGGGCGGAGCGGCCGCAGGTGAAGGTGTGGAAGCTGAAAAACACAGAGGGCCAGTGGGAAACGGAATGGGAGGATTTTTATCAGAGCCGTAACCCGGAGCTTCTGGAAAACTTGTTTGCCTTGGGAAAAGCCATCGGCCAAAAAGGCGTTTCCGCTTTGCAATAGGCAGCGTGACGCTGCACCCATACTGCGCTCCCGCGCTGTGCAATAGAGCCAGGGGCAGTTGTGTCCACTGGAGCAAAGAAAGTGTGGCTGCGGGGGCACCCCGCTGACGCTGCACCCGTACTGCGCTCCCGCGCTCTGCAGTAGAGCCAGGGACGGTTGTGTCCACCAGGGCAAAGAAAGTATGCCCGCGGGGGCACCCCGCTGACAGCGGCGTCACGCCGCTTGTGTTTTTTTATGGGGGATGGTATGATAAAATGCGCAGGCAAAGGCTGCGTAGGCCTTTGACCCATACTATATCCGGCGCGCCGGCTCATTCGCCGGAAGAAGAAAAGGCGCCATGGAGGAAAGAAAATGAACAGCAAAGGAAAGTACTATTTGACCACGGCCATCGCCTACACCTCGGGCAAACCCCATGTGGGCAACACCTATGAGATCGTGCTGGCCGACGCCATCGCCCGCTATAAGCGGAAGGACGGCTACGATGTGCTCTTTCAGACGGGCACCGACGAGCACGGCCAGAAGATCCAGGAGAAGGCCGAAAAGGCCGGCATGACCCCTCAGGCCTTCGTGGACGAGATGGCCGCCGAAGTGCGCCGCAACTGGGATGTGCTCCACACCTCCTATGACCGGTTCATCCGCACCACCGATCCCATGCACGAAAAGAAGGTCCAGCAGATCTTCAAGCGTCTGTATGACCAGGGCGATATCTATAAAGGAAGCTACGAGGGCTGGTACTGCACCCCCTGCGAGTCCTTCTTCACCGAAAGCCAGCTGAAAGACGGCAAGTGCCCCGATTGCGGCGCCCCGGTGCAGAAGGCCAAGGAGGAAGCCTATTTCTTCCGCATGAGCAAATACGCCGACAAGCTGATGCAATATATCGAAGACCATCCCGACTTTATCCAGCCGGAATCCCGGAAAAATGAGATGGTCAACAATTTCCTCAAGCCCGGCCTTCAGGATCTGTGCGTTTCCCGCACCTCCTTCAGCTGGGGTATTCCGGTGGAGTTTGACCCGGGCCATGTGGTCTATGTGTGGCTGGATGCTCTGACCAACTACATTACCTTCCTGGGCTATGAGCCGGAAGGGGAGAGCACAGAGGAATACAAGAAGTTCTGGCCGGCTGATGTGCATCTCATCGGCAAGGATATTCTCCGTTTCCACACCATTTATTGGCCCATCTTCCTCATGGCCCTGGGCGAGGAGCTGCCCCATCAGGTCTTCGGCCATCCCTGGCTGCTGGTGGGCGAGGGCAAAATGAGCAAATCCAAGGGCAATGTGATCTATGCCGATCACCTGGTAGAGCTGTTCGGCGTGGACGCTGTGCGCTATTACCTGCTCCACGAGATGCCCTTTGCCAACGATGGCACCATCACCTATGAGCTGCTCATCGAGCGCACCAACAGCGACCTGGCCAACATCCTGGGCAACCTGGTCAACCGGACGGTGACCATGTGCCACCGGTACCAGAACGGCGTCATGGGCAGCCATGATGTGTGCGAGCCGGTGGATGAGGAACTGAAGCAGGTGTGTCTGGAAGCCCCCGAAAAGGTGCGGCGGGCCATGGATCAGCTGAAGGTGGGCGACGCCATCGACGAGGTCTTTGCCATCTTCCGCCGGGCCAACAAGTATATCGACGAGACCATGCCCTGGGTCCTGGGCAAGGACGAGAGCAAAAAGGGCCGGCTGGATACCGTGCTCTATAACCTGCTGGAGAGCATCCGTTTCGGCGCCGTGCTGCTGGAGGCATTCCTCCCCGACGCCGCCCAGAAGATCTTTGCTCAGCTGAACACCGATAAAACTGACTTTGACAGCCTCAGCTCCTTCGGCGCGCTGCCGGAAGGCCATCAGGTGGGCCAGGCCGAGATCCTCTTCGCCCGGATGGACGCTGAAAAGAAGCTGGAGGAAGTGGCTGCTTTCCAGGCCGCCCATGCTCCCCAGGAGGAAAAGAAAGAGCCTCTGCCCCCTCACGAGCCCAAGGACACCATCGTCTATGACGATTTTGCCAAGGTGGAACTGACGGTGGCCAAGGTGCTCCACTGCGAAAAGGTGAAGAAGAGCAAGAAGCTTTTGCGCTTTGAGCTGGATCTGGGCTATGAAAAGCGTCAGGTGCTTTCGGGCATCGCCCAGTGGTATGAGCCGGAGGACCTGATCGGCCACAATGTGGTGGTGGTGAGCAACCTGGCTCCCCGGAAGATGATGGGGCTGGACAGCTGCGGCATGATCCTGTCGGCCACCTGCGGGGAAAACGATGTACGGGTGGTGCTGGCCGACGGCGCCGTGCCCGGGTCCCATCTGTCCTGATGGGGGTCTTTGATACCCACGCCCACTACGACTCCGGAGCCTTCAATCAGGACCGGCTGGAGGTGCTGGCCGGTTTGCCCCAGCAGGGCGTGGAGCTGATCGTCAACCCAGGCTGTGACCTGCCTTCTTCCCGCAAGGCCTTGGAGCTGGCCCATACCTTCCCCTTTGTCTATGCCGCTGTGGGCATTCACCCTTCGGACTGCGGGGATTTTGAGGAGAGCCAGATGGGTGAGCTGGAGGAGCTGGCCCGGGACGAAAAAGTCAAGGCCATCGGGGAGATCGGCCTGGACTATCACTGGGAGGACAATCCCCCCAAAGAGCACCAGAAGAAAGTCTTTGCCCTCCAGATGGAGCTGGCGGAAAAACTGGGGCTTCTGGTGGTGGTTCACGACCGGGAAGCCCATGGGGACAGCATGCAGATGGTGCGGGAGCACCCGGGCGTGCGGGGCGTATTTCACTGCTATTCCGGCAGTCTGGAGGATGCCAAAACTTTGGTGAAGATGGGCTGGATGCTTTCCTTCACCGGAGTCATCACCTATAAAAACGCCCGCCGGGCTTTGGAAGTGCTGGAATGGCTGCCTCTGGACCGGGTGATGATTGAGACCGACTCCCCCTACCTCACCCCCGAACCTTTCCGCCGGGAGCGGAACGATTCGGCCAAGGTGTGGAAGGTGGCCGAGTGCATCGGCAAGATCAAGGGCATCTCCACAGAGGAAGCGGCCCGGATCACCCTGGAAAACGGCAAGCGATTTTTCAATATTCCATAACGCAATAAAAAAAGAGCCGAAAGGCTCTTTTTTTATTGCTCAGTCGATGAAAAAACCATACCGTGTGAGAAGTTCTTTTTTATTGCTCCGGGGGAGCAGGATAGGATTTTGATTTTTTGGCTTCTTCTTTATAAAAAGAAGCGGGCAAGGCTGTGGAGAGTTCCAACAGCACATGGTCAAAACCGCTGGCATAGTCCGGGGGCGGAGCGCCCAGGGACAGATACGGCGTGGAAGGGTGCAGCGGCAGGGATAATGTGACGGTGGTGCCCTCATCGGGAACGCTGGAGATGACGCAGGTGCCGCCGTGGAGCAGCATCACCGCCCGGGCCAGCATCAGGCTGTAACCGGCGCCGCCCACCATCAATCCCCGGGACAGGGAGGATTCGGGCGGACGGCTGAACAAATGGGGCAGCACCGAAGAGGGAATGCCCCGGCCACGGTCGGCCAGAATGATCACGGCGTTGTCCTCCCGCTTGGTGAGCACCAGCCGCATCTGGTTTTTCTGCCGGGTGTATTTTATGGAGTTGGAGATCAGCCCCAGGATCACCCGCTCCATCCGCTCCCGGTCAAAGGGGCAGAAAAGGGGTTCTTCCGGGCAGTCCCAGGAAAAGGGAATGCCTATTTCTTCGGCCATGGGCGCTACCCGCTGACAAAGCTCCCGGAAGAGCTGGGAGAGATCGCCCTGGCGCACATTCAGCTCCAGCTGGCCGCTTTCGGCCCGGGCGCAGTCCAGCAGATTGCGGCCCATGCGCATCAGCCGGTACATCCCTTGGCGCAGCACGCTTTTGGCGTATTGGCTTTTTTGGTCCTGGGCCGGGGGCAGGGCATCCCAGGCGGCGAACATGGTGCCCAGGCTGCTGCTGATCTCCCGGCTGAGCAGCTCGGCGGCGCTGAGGGCCATGGCCGGGGGATGGTTCTCCTGGGCGAAAAAGACGGTGATGAGCATATTTCCCTCTTTGGGGGTCATACTGCACCGGACGGCTTTGCCCTGGAGTTTTGTGTGAAAGGAATGGCTCTGGCCCTCATGGGCCAGGGTGACGATCTGAGCGGCCAGGGAATCGGGGAAAATATCGTTGAGAGAGCGGCCTACCAAGTCCTCTTCCAGCTGAAAACGCAGGCTGCTTGTGACAAAGAGGATGCGGCCCGATGGGCTGCAGATCATCAGCTGGTCATCGGCGGCAGGGAACCAGGTCATGTCCCCCAAGGCGGTGTTTTCCAAGGCAGGTCCTCCTTTCCGGCGGATATGGGGAGCAACTTTGTCTTTTTTTAGGCAAAGACTGGTACATTTTGCATAACATCCACCCCCATTCTAGTATGGGATTGGCCTGTTTGCAAGAAAAACTTCCTCCAGCGGGAAAGTTCTTCCTTTGTGCTTGAGAAACCATGGGAACATAGTGTATAATCAGAAATAGGAAATATGCGCGGGCACAAAAAGCCCGCCCTATGCAAATGCAGGAAAATGCGGAGGTATCTGGAATGAGCGTAAAAATCGGTATCAACGGGTTCGGCCGTATTGGCAAGCTGGCTTTCAAGGCCGGCATCGACGATCCTGAGGTGGAATTTGTGGCCATCAACCATCCCAGCCTGACGCCGGAATACGCAGCCTATATGCTGAAGTATGACACGGTGCACGGCAGATGGGATGTGGACATCACCTGGGATGAAAACTCCATCACCGTCAACGGCAAAAAGACCATGGTCTTCAACTGCGAAAAGCCGGGAGATATTCCCTGGGGCAGCGTGGGGGCCGAATATATCCTGGAGTCCACCGGCAAGTTCCTCACCAAGGAAAAGGCCATGGCCCACATCCAGGCCGGTGCCAAGAAGGTGGTCATGTCCGCCCCTTCCAAGGATGACACCCCCATGTTCGTGATGGGCGTCAACCATGACAAGTACCAGGGCGAGGACATTGTTTCCAATGCCTCCTGCACCACCAACTGCCTGGCGCCTTTGGCCAAGGTCATCAACGACACCTTCGGCATCGAAGAAGGCCTGATGACCACCGTCCATTCCATGACCAAGTCCCAGAAGGTGGTGGACGCCCGTTCCGGCAAGGACTGGAGAAGCGGCCGGGCCGCCTCGGGCAACATCATCCCCGCTTCCACTGGCGCTGCCAAGGCGGTGGGCAAGGTCATCCCCGAGCTCAACGGCAAGCTCACCGGCATGGCATTCCGTGTTCCCACTCTGGATGTGTCGGTGGTGGATCTGACCTGCAACCTGAAAAAGCCCGCCACCATGGAGGAGATCTGCCAGGCCATCAAGGAAGCCTCTCAGGGTTCCATGAAGGGCATCCTGGGCTATACCGATGAGCCCCTGGTTTCTTCCGACTTTGCCGGTGTGCTGGTGTCCTCTGTCTTTGACGCCAAGGCCAGCATTGCCCTGACTCCCACTTTTGTCAAGCTGGTATCCTGGTATGACAACGAGGCTGGCTACGCTGCCCGCACAGTGGATCTGATGAAGCATATGCACGCAGTTTGCTCCAAATAAGAGCCATTTTCAATCCCCCGGCGCTGTAAATTGCGCCGGGGGATTTTTGCCCTTTCGACGGGATTTTTCAAAAAAAGCGGTTGCAATTTTCCAAAGATACGCTATAATAGAGTTACTCCATGCGGGTATAGTTCATTGGTAGAACGTCAGCTTCCCAAGCTGGATAGGAGGGTTCGATTCCCTTTACCCGCTCCACAAAAAAGACAGCCATGGGCTGTCTTTTTTTATACTCTTCTGAGAGGTGAGAAAAATGGCAAAGGTGCTGTGTTTTGGCTCGCTGAACATTGATTATATCTATCAGGTACCTCATTTTGTAGGGGCGGGGGAGACCCTCAGCGCTCTGTCCCGGCAGCGGCTGGCCGGGGGCAAGGGGCTGAATCAGGCTGTGGCCCTGTGCCGGGCCGGGGTCGAGACCTACATGGCGGGAAGCGTGGGAGAGGACGGAGATTTTCTCCTGGAGACCCTCCGCCAGGCTGGGGTGGATACTTCCCTGGTGCGGCAGCTGGAGGGGAACACCGGCACTGCCGTCATCCAGCGGGACGGGGCGGGGGAAAACTGCATCCTGCTCCACGGCGGAGCCAACCGGTGCATCACAGAAGAACAGGTACAGGAGACTCTGGAGCACTTTGCACCGGGGGACTGGTTGGTGCTGCAAAACGAGATCAGCTGTCTGCCCCTGCTGCTCAGAGAGGGGAGAAAGCGGGGAATGCAGGTGGTTTTCAACCCTTCGCCGATGGAAGCGGATCTGCTGGGGCTGCATCTGGAAAAGGTGCATTGCCTGGTGCTCAACCAGGTGGAAGGCCGTCAGCTGCTGGGAGGAGAAGAACGGGAGGAAGAGGCTTTGCGCCGTGGGCTGGAAGAGTGGTTCCAGGGGGATACCCTGGTGCTTACTCTGGGCAGCCGGGGCGCCTGGTGCTTGTATCAAGGGGAATGGGTGTTCCAGAAGGCCTTTTCCGTGCCGGTAGTGGACACCACCGGAGCCGGGGATGCTTTCACCGGCTTTTTCGTGGCCAGCCGCATGATGGGGCAGAGCATCCCGGAGGCATTGGAGAAGGCCGCCTGGGCCGCCGCCCAAATCATCCAGCACCCCGGCAGCACAGTGCCTGTGCGGGCAAACTGACCCTCCCCTGGGTTGGGAGGGATAACGGCCTGAGCTTTGGTCGGGTCGGCACAGCGCCTGTGCAGGCAAATTGGCCCTCCCCTGGCTGGGAGATATAACGGCTTGGGTTTTGGTCGGGTCGGCGCAGACCAGTGCAGGCAAACTGGCTCTCCATGGAGTTGGGAGGAACCATGTACCCCCCGGTGGCACGCCGCTAGATAGCCGGGATACACCCAGACCAGCAGCCCGACCGAATGACAGGCTCCTGTGCTGCCTGGGTTCGGGGAGGGCCAACATGCCCCCGGCGGCACGCCGCTCCAGTTAAGGTAAAACCTTGTGCAGCAAATGCCGCCGCGCAGCGTAAAGCAAGGAAGTTTCCTCCACAAAGCCTGGCGCTGCGCAGTATGCCCCCGGCGGCACGCCGCTCCAGTTAAGGTAAAACCTTGTGCAGCAAATGCCGCCGCGCAGCGTAAAGCAAGGAAGTTTCCTCCACAAAGCCTGGCGCTGCGTAGTATGCCTCCGGCGGCACGCCGGTTGCAATGTGGGGAGAAACAGGATATAATAAAATATCAAACTGTGCCCAGGGAACATTTTCCCGGGAAATTTGGAGTGGAAGTGTAATGGATCATAATAAACTGGCGGAACTGCTGTTCCCCCACATCGACAAAACCATGGAGGAATACCTCACAGAGATCTATCCTCCCCGGAACCTGCCCCAGGGGGCCATGGTCACCCGGTTTGCCCCCAGCCCCACCGGTTTTCTCCACATCGGCGGTCTGTTTACCGCCCTGGTCAACGAGCGGCTGGCCCACCAAAGTGGCGGCAAAATCATCCTGCGCATCGAGGACACCGACAAAAAGCGGGAAGTGGAGGACGGCATCACCGGCATCGTGGCCGGCCTGCGTGATTTCGGCGTGGAATTTGACGAAGGCATGATGAGCCAGACCGAGGAAAAGGGCGATTACGGCCCCTACCAGCAAAGCCGCCGTGGGCCCATTTATCAGGCCTTCTGCAAGGAGCTGGTGAAGCGCGGCCTGGCCTATCCCTGCTTCTGCACCGAAGAGGACCTGGCCGCCATCCGCAAACAGCAGGAGGCGGAAAAGGCCCTGCCCGGCTACCATACCACCTATGCCCGCTGCCGTGACCTGACCATGGAGCAGGTGGAGGAGAACATCAAGGCGGGCAAGCCCTATGTGATGCGCCTGCGCTCTCCGGGCAAGCCCGGCGGCCGGATCAAATACAAGGATGTGATCCGGGGCGAGATCGAGATGGACGAAAACATCGCCGATATCGTGCTTCTCAAAACAGACGGCATCCCCACCTATCATTTTGCCCACGCCGTGGATGATACCCTGATGGGCACCACCCATGTGGTGCGCAGCGACGAATGGGTCTCCTCGGTGCCCACTCACCTTCAGCTCTTCTATGTGCTGGGACTCAAGCCGCCCAAGTACGCCCATGTCTCCCCTGTGATGAAGGAGGACAATGGAGCCAAGCGGAAGCTGAGCAAGCGGAAAGACCCGGAAGCCGCCGTTTCCTATTTTGTGGACGAGGGCTATCCCAAGGAAGCGGTGCTGGAATATCTGCTCAACCTGGCCAACTCCCCCTTTGAGGACTGGAGACGGCAGAACAAGACCGCACCTTACCAGGATTACAAGCTCCAGCTGAACAAGATGAGCCAGTCGGGCGCACTGTTCGACCTGGTGAAGCTGGCCGATGTGTCCGCCGGTGTCATCGGCGCCTTTGACGCAGAGAAGGTGACAAAGGATGTGCTGGAGTGGGCAAAGGGCCACGACGAGGAGCTGTATGCCCTTCTCAATCGGGACACAGACTATGCCCAGGGCATCTTTGCCATCGACCGGGGCGGCAAAAAGCCCCGGAAGGACATCCGCAAGTGGAGCGATGTGCGGGATTATGTGAGTTATTTCTATGACGAGCTGTGGCAGGGAGAATACGACCTGCCGGAGAACCTCCAGAAAGAAGATATGATCGCCATTCTGGATACCTACGCCAAGGCCTATGAGGAAGCTCCCGACAAGAACACCTGGTTTGACGGGGTCAAGGCCATCTGCGAGGGCCTGGGCTTCTGCCCGGAGGTCAAGGCTTATAAGCAGGACCCCACCGGCTGGAAAGGCCATGTGGGCGATGTGAGCAATGTGGTGCGGGTGGCCATCACCGGCCGGAAAAATTCCCCCGACCTTTGGTCCATCATGACCCTTCTGGGCAAGGAGCGCAGCCTCTCCCGCCTCCGGAAGATGAAAGAATTTCTGGCAAAATAAAATAAATCAAGTTTGAAACCCCCTGGGGGACGATCAAAAGAAGCCCAGGGGAGTCCATTTCAAAGGAGGGCTTTGGAACCCTCCGGAAAGGAATAGAGTATGGAAAAGGACATCGTCACCAGCAATTTTATTGAGGAGTTCGTCAAGGAGGACCTGGAAGCGGGCAAATGCGACGCCATTCAGACCCGGTTCCCTCCCGAGCCCAACGGCTATCTGCACATCGGCCACTGCAAGGCCCTGTGCATCGACTTCGGCACAGCGGAGAAGTTCGGGGGCAAGTGCAACCTGCGCATGGACGACACCAACCCTACCAAAGAGGACACCGAGTATGTGGACGCCATCAAGGAGGACATCCACTGGCTGGGCTTTGATTGGGACAAGTTCTGCTATGGTTCCGATTATTTCGAGCAGACCTATGAATACGCTCTGGAACTGATCCGCAAGGGCCTGGCTTATGTGTGCCAGCTTTCACCCGAGGAAGTGAAGCAGAACCGGGGCGATGTGAATACCCCGGCAATTAGCCCCTATCGGGACCGGCCCATAGAAGAGAGCCTGGATCTGTTCCAGCGGATGCGGAAAGGGGAGTTCCCCGAGGGCAGCATGACCCTGCGGGCCAAGATCGACCTGGCTTCGGGCAACTTCAATATGCGTGACCCGGCGCTCTACCGGATCAAGTTCGCCCATCATCACCGCACCGGGGACGACTGGTGCATCTATCCCATGTACGACTTTGCCCATCCCATCCAGGACGCCCTGGAAGGGGTGACCCACTCTCTGTGCACCCTGGAGTTTGAGGCCCACCGGCCCCTTTACAACTGGGTGATTGAAAATGTATCGGTGCCCCACAAGCCCCGTCAGATCGAGTTTGCCCGCCTGGGCATCGACCACACCGTCATGAGCAAGCGGAAGCTGCGGGCTCTGGTGGAAGGGGGCAAGGTGTCCGGCTGGGACGATCCCCGGATGCCCACCCTGTGCGGCCTGCGCCGCCGGGGCTATACCCCGGAATCCATCCGGAATTTCTGCGACCGTATCGGCGTGGCCAAGGTGAACAGCACGGTGGAATATGGTTTCCTGGAGCATTGCCTGCGGGAAGATCTGAACGAAAAAGCCCAGCGGGCCATGGCGGTGCTGCGCCCCATGAAGCTGATCATCACCAACTACCCCGAAGGCCAGAGCGAAACCTTCCCGGTGGAAAATAACCCCAACGACCCGGAAGCCGGCACCCGTGAGGTGACCTTCTCCCGGGAGCTGTATGTGGAAGCCGATGACTTCCTGGAAACCCCGGTGCCCAAGTACAAGCGGCTCTATCCCGGCGGACCGGAGTGCCGTCTGAAGGGTGCCTATCTCATCACCTGCACCGGCTGCGAAAAGGACGAAAACGGCAACATCACCGCCATCACTGCCACCTATGACCCGGAATCCCGGGGCGGCAACCCTGCCGATGGCCGGAAGGTGAAGGGCGCCACCATCCATTGGGTGGATGCTGCCACTGCGGTGGATGGAGAGGTGCGTCTGTATGACAACCTGTTCTCCGATCCCGCTCCCGATGCCGCCGACAAGGATTATTTGGAATGCATGAACCCCAATTCCCTGGAAGTGCTGAAGGGCTGCAAGCTGGAAGCTTCCCTGGCTTCGGCCAAACCCTCGGAGCGGTTCCAGTTCCTGCGGCTGGGCTATTTCTGCGCCGACAGCCGGGACAGCGGCGAGGGCCATCTGGTCTTCAACCGGGCCGTGACCCTGAAAGACAGCTTCGGCAAGGGCAATAAATAATGGAAAACATCCACTATCTGGATAACAGTGCCACCACTCAGGTGTTGGAGGAAGCGGCTCAGGCCGCCCTCCGCCTGATGCGGCAGGACTATGGCAACCCCTCCGCTCTCCATGCCATGGGCAAACAGGCTCGGGAGGCCATGGAGCAGGCCCGGGGGCAGGTGGCCGGGGCGCTGGGGTGCAAGGCAGAGCAGGTGATTTTCACCTCCTGCGGCACCGAGAGCATCAACACCGCCATCCAGAGTGCCGCCCGGAAGGGAAAGTCCTTCGGCCGGCACATCGTCAGCACCCAGATCGAGCACAAGGCCACCCTGGATACCCTGAAAGCATTGGAGCAGGAGGGGTTCCAGGTGACTCTGGTGCCTCCGGAAAAGGACGGCACGGTGTCCTGTGACCGGGTGCTGGAAGCGGTACGCCCTGACACCATTCTGCTCACCATGATGGAGGTCAACAGCGAGACCGGCGCCATTCTGCCCACCGCAGCGGCCATGGAAAAAGCCAAAGAAAAGGCCCCTCATTGCCTGTGCCACATCGACGGGGTGCAGGCCTATTGCAAGCTGCCCATCTCCCTTGGGGGGGTGGACTTTTTGTCGGTGAGCGGCCATAAGATCGGGGCCATGAAAGGGGTGGGCGCCCTTTACTGCAAAGATCCCCGCTCCCTGCGTCCCCTGCTCCACGGCGGCGGCCAGGAGGGAAACCGGCGCTCGGGCACCGAGGGCCTGCCTCAGATCGTCTCCATGGGGGTGGCCAGCGCTCTGCGGGCAGAAAAGCGGGAGGAAAGCCAGCGGCACATGGCGGCTCTGCGCCAAAGCCTTGTGGAAGGGCTTTCGGCCATGCCCTGCCCGGTGCGCATCAATTCTCCCCAGAATGGGGCGGCCCATATTCTGAATATTTCCCCGGAAAAGGGCCGCAGCGAAGTGCTGCTGCGGGTGCTCTCCGACGAGGGGGTCTATGTGTCCGGGGGATCGGCCTGCGCCCGGGGCAGGCGCAGCCATGTGCTGGAAGCCATGAAGCTGCCGGCCGCCGCCATTGATGCGGCGCTGCGGGTGAGTTTCTGCCCGGAAAATACACAGGAGGATGTGAAGGCCTTTTTGGCAGGGCTCCGCAAAGCCCTGGGATTTTTCCTCTAGGCCTTCAGGAGAAATACCATGAATCAAGAAGTTTTGCTGCTCAAATGCGGAGAGCTGGTGCTCAAAGGGCTGAACCGGGCCCGGTTTGAGGACCGGCTCTTGTCCATCGTCCGCCGCCGTCTGGCGCATCTGGGGGAATATGAGGTCTATGCCATCCAGTCCACCCTGTATGTGGAGCCCAAAAACGGTGCGCCGGTGGAAGAGGCTTTGGAAGTGTGCCGGAAGATCTTCGGCGTGGTAGCCATCTGCCGGGCCATCAGCTGCCCCAAGGACATGGACAGCATCTGTCAGGCCGCGGTGGAATACCTGAAAGACACCATGGAACACACCCAGACTTTCCGCTGCCAGGCCAAGCGCTCGGACAAGCGCTTTCCCCTCACCTCTCCGGAGATCGCCCGGCAGGTGGGCGGGGCGTTGCTCTCCGCCTATCCCCGGATGAAGGTGAAGATGGACGGGGCCCAGACCCAGGTGCACATCGAAGTGCGGGATAAGGCGGCCTTTGTCTATGCCGACCGCATCCACGGCGCCGGAGGAATGCCCACCGGCACCAACGGCAAGGCCATGCTGCTGCTTTCCGGCGGCATCGACAGCCCGGTGGCCGGGTATATGATGGCCAAACGGGGACTTTACCTGGAGGGCGTCCACTTTTTCAGCTATCCCTATACCTCGGAAGAGGCCAAGGAAAAAACCCTCCATCTGGCACGGATTCTGGCGTCCTACTGTGGCCCCATCAAGGTCCATGTGGTGCCCTTTACCGAAATCCAGGATCAGATCCGGAAAAACTGTCAGGAGGATCTGTTCACCGTGCTCATGCGCCGGTTTATGATGCGCATTGCCGAACGGGTGGCCCGGCGTCAGGACTGCGGCGCACTGGTCACCGGCGAGAGCCTGGGCCAGGTGGCCAGCCAGACCATGGAGGCCATCGGCGTCACCAACGCCGTGTGTGAGCTGCCGGTGCTGCGTCCGGCCATCGGTATGGACAAGGAGGAGATCGTCCTCATCGCCCGGCAGATCGGCACCTTTGAGACTTCCATTCTGCCCTATGAGGATTGCTGCACCGTCTTTACACCCCGCCATCCCCAGACCAAGCCCAAGCTGCCCAAGGTGCTGGAAGAAGAGGCGAAGTTGGATGTGGAGGGCCTGATCCAGAAGGCCCTGGAAGGCGTGGAGCAGGTCGTCTGCAAGGCAGAAAATTAAAAGAAAAAAATATACAGATCGGAATAAAAAGGGAGGCCATTACTGTGAGAACAGAAATTATCGCTGTGGGCACCGAGCTTTTGCTGGGGGAGATCGTCAACACCGACGCTCCCATGATCGCCCAGGGCTTGGCGGAACTGGGCATCGGGGTCTATTTTCAGACGGTGTGCGGAGACAATCCGGACCGGCTGAAAAGCGTGCTGGAAGTGGCCAAACAGAGAGCCGATCTGATCATCACCACCGGCGGCCTGGGGCCCACGGCGGACGATCTCACCAAAGAGACCATCGCCGCCGCCTTCGGCAAGGGCCTTGTGCGGGACGAAGAGTCCATGGCAAGGCTGCGGGAGCACTTTAAAGGCCGCACCATGACCAAAAACAACGAAAAACAGGCCGATGTGCCCGAAGGGTGCACCGTGTTTCAAAACGACTGGGGCACCGCCCCGGCCTGCGCCTTTGAAGGGGAAGGGTGCCTGGTTATCATGCTACCCGGACCGCCCCGGGAGTGCACCCCCCTCTTCCGGGAAAAGGTGATGCCTTTTTTGGAAAAGCGCCGGGGCGGGGCACTTTGCTCCCGGTATGTGAAGGTGTTCGGCATGGGAGAATCGGAAATGGCCTCCCGCCTGAGCAGCCAAATGGACACCTGGGAAAACCCCACCGCCGCTCCCTATGCCAAGGAGGGAGAGTGCCTGGTGCGCATCACCGCCATGGGGAAAAATAAAGAGGAAGCCTTTGCCATGACCGAGCCTGCCGTTCGGGAAGTGCGGCAGGTGCTGGGGGATGTGGTCTATGGGGTGGATGTGGACTCTCTGGAGCAGGTGGTGGTGCAGGAAATGACCGCCCGGGGCCAGACCCTGGCCACGGCGGAAAGCTGCACCGGCGGGCTGATGGGCAAACGCATCACCGATGTGCCCGGCGCGTCCGCCTGCTATCTGGGGGGCGTTGTGTCCTACCAGAACGAAGTGAAGGAAAACCTGCTGGGGGTACGCCATGAAACCCTCATTTCCAAAGGGGCGGTGAGCGAAGAAACTGCCTGCCAGATGGCCCAAGGGGTGCGGAAGGCCCTGGGAGCTGACATCGGCATTTCCACCACTGGTGTGGCCGGCCCTGGGGGAGGTACCCCGGAAAAGCCGGTGGGGCTGATCTATGTGGGCATCAGCACCAAGGACAAGACCTGGGCGGTGCGCATCCTGCGGCCCCGCCAGAGCCGGGAGAGCCTGCGCCGTCTGGCCTCTTCCACCGCTTTTGATCTGGTGCGCCGCCATCTGGAGGGCATAGACCATGCATGAGGAAAAGTGTCTGGAAAAGCGCACGGTGTATGAAGGCCCCAGCTTTTCCATTCGCCAGGACCGGGTGGAGCTGGAGGACGGAAGGGAGAGCCGCCGGGAGGTGATCTGCCGTCCCCACCGGGTGCTGGCTCTGGTCTATGATGAGCAGCGTCGGGTGCTGGCCGATGAAAAGGGCCGCTTGCCCCGCACGCCTTTGGCTCCGGGGGAAAGCCCGGAGGATGCCGCCGGGCGGCTGTTTGATGCTCTGGGCGGGGAAGGACCCCGGTTTTTGGGAGAAGTCATGCCCTCCCCTGCGGTGCTTTGGGAAAAAGTGCTGGTTTTTGCCGGAAAGGGGAGCGGGCAAGTGCCGGAAGGGCTTCATTGGATGACTGTTCCCCAAGGGATGGCAGGGAATGACCTGTGCACCGCCGCGGCTTTGGCTCTTTGGGCCTTGGGGGAGGAATGAAGATGGAAAACAAAGAGAAAGCGCCTTTGTTCCGAGGCGTTCTGGTGGATGTATACCCTACTGGGGAAGGAGAAATCTGCCGCCACCGGGGTGCGGTGGCGGTTTTGTGCCAGTATCAGGGAAAGATCCCCTTGGTGCGCCAGTACCGCTATGCCCAGGGCAAGGAATGTGTGGAGCTTCCGGCGGGAAAGCTGGAAAAGGGGGAAGACCCCAAAGAGTGCGCCCGGCGGGAGCTTTTGGAGGAAACCGGACTTTCCGCCGGAAAGCTGGAAGAGCTGGGGGTCTATTGTTCCTCCCCCGATGTGCTGGAGGAAAAAATGTACCTCTATTGGGCGGAAGACCTGTCTTTGGGCCAGGCCAGGCCCGACGAAGGGGAGTTTTTGGAGGGGGAGCTGTGGGAGCTTCCCCGGCTGAAAGACGCCCTGAGCCAGGGAGAGATCGGGGATGCCAAGACCCTGAGCGCCCTGTTTCTGGCCCGGGAAAAGGGGCTTTTGAGCCTGTAAAGAGAAGGAGAGAGCCATGGCAAAAGTGCTGATCGTGGAAGATGAAAAGGCCATTGTGGATATCATAGCCTTCAACCTGAAGCGGGAAGGCTATGAGGTGGAGGAAGCCTATGAGGGAAAAGGGGGGCTGGAAAAGGCCCTTTCTCCCCAGGTGGATCTGGTGCTTTTGGATGTGATGCTCCCAGGGATGGACGGCTTTGAACTGCTGCGCCGCCTGCGGGAAAAGAGCAATGTGCCCGTCATCATGGTCACCGCCCGGGAAGAAGAGCGGGACAAGGTGCTGGGACTGGACACCGGCGCCGACGACTATATCACAAAGCCTTTTTCCATCAAGGAGCTGCTGGCCCGGGTGAAGGCCAACATCCGCCGCCGCCTGGCCGACCAGCAGGACAGCATGGGGGGCGAAAAACGGGAAGGCGGCCCCTTCCAGGTGGACATCGAAAAGCGTCTGGCCCAGAAAAATGGGGAGGCCCTGGAGCTGTCCCAGCGGGAATTTGATATGCTCTGCTATTTTCTGGAATGTGCCGGGCGGGTGGTCACCCGGGAAGAGCTGATGGAAAAGGTGTGGGGCTTTGAGTATTACGGCGATCTGCGCACGGTGGATGTGGCCATCCGCCGCCTGCGGGAAAAGCTGGAGGACGACCCGGCCGATCCCCGCTATCTCATCACCCGCCGGGGAGCCGGGTATTATTTCAACAAGGAATAGGCGGAAGGAACCATGCTGAAAAGCCTGCAAATGAAGCTGGTGCTCATATTGATGCTGCTGGTGGTGGCGGTGATGGCCGTGGTGGGCGTGTTTCTGGTCAACTCGGTCACTGCCTATAACCGCAGCGATTTTCAGCGCCAGATGGTGGATTTTTTCGCCCTGCGGGGGCAGGAGCTGGAAAAAGGGCTCAGCGCCTGCAATGGGGATCTGGATCAGATGGAAGAGGTGCTGGAGGCCTATAACGGCGGCCTTGGGCTGGATGACCACCGGAATTTTTATATTCTGGATGGCAAAACCGGGGAGTTCCTCACCTCTTCGGAAAGCCGGGATGCCACTCCCTTCCGGGAGCTGACTCCCAATATGATCACCGCCATGGAGGGGGAAGTGGGGCAGACCATCACCGCCCTGTCCCCCTATTTCGATGTGGCCATACCGGTGGACGGGGGCAATTATGTGCTGGCCGTGGTGGACGACAAAGGGGAGCTGGATGAGCTGACCTGGACCATGTTCACCATTCTGATCCGCTCATTGATGTTCGGCCTGGCGGTGGCCATTTTGCTCAGCTTCATTCTGGCCCGCACCATCACAAACCCGGTGCAGCGGCTGACCCGCACCGCCCAGCGCATCGCCGCCGGGGACTTTTCCCAGCAGCCCCAGGCGGAATCGGCGGACGAGATCGGCAACCTGACCCGCACCTTCGGGGAGATGGCCAAGGTGCTGGAAAACACCCTGGCCGAAGTCAACGGGGAGCGGAACAAGCTGAGCACCCTGTTTACCCATATGGCCGACGGGGTGGTGGCCTTTGACAAAAACGGCCATATCCTTCATATGAATCCGGCGGCCCAGCAGATGCTGGGCATGAAATTCGGGCCGGAGCTGACCTATGCCCAGGTGTTTCCCAATCTGAATGTGGAGGAAAGCGATCTGGGGGAGGGCGGCCAGTACATCGAGATCGACTATGCGGCAAACAAGCGCATCCTCAAGATTCTGCTGGCCATGTTCGGCACGGCGGAGGATGAAAACAGCGGCATCATGGCGGTGCTCCACGACATCACCGAGCAGAAGAAGCTGGATTCTTCCCGGCGGGAGTTTGTGGCCAATGTATCCCACGAGCTGCGCACCCCTCTCACCAATGTAAAAGGCTACACCGAAACCCTTCTGGACGCCGGGGACGAGCTGGACGGGGAAACCCGCCGCAATTTCCTTCAGGTGATCTACAACGAATCTGACCGGATGACCCATATCGTCAAGGATCTGCTCACTCTGTCCCAGCTGGATTATGGGAAGATGGATATGGAGATGAGCCCCATTCCGGTGAAACTCATTGTGCAGAACATCGCCAGCGCCATGCTCATCGAGGCCCGGGCCCAGGGCCTGACCCTGGAGACCAAGCTGGAAGAACCCCTGCCCTTGATCCTGGCCGACCGGAACCGGATGGAGCAGGTCATTGCCAACATCGTTTCCAATGCCATCAAGTACAACCGCCCCGGCGGCTCGGTCACCCTCTGCGCCTTCTCCCAGGAGGACAAGGTGGTCATCAAGGTGCAGGATACCGGCATCGGCATTCCCCAGGAGGATATCCCCCGGCTTTTCGAACGGTTTTACCGGGTGGACAAGGCCCGCTCCCGGGAAAGAGGAGGCACCGGCCTGGGGCTGGCCATTGCAAAAGAGATCGTGGAGCAGCACCAGGGCACCATTGGGGTGGAAAGCCAGTTGGATGCAGGCTCTACGATCACCATCACTTTGCCGGTGTGTCCACCGGATCGTGAGGGGCAGCTATGAAAGAAAAGATCAAAACGGCGGCCCTGATTGCAAACGGCCTTCTGATGGCGGTGCTGTTCACCCTTTCGGTGTCTCTGGGAGTGAGCGTGGACCCCTCCCTGGGGCCCCTTTACACCCTGTCCCGGTGGCTGCGGGGAGAAAACACCGTCAGCCAGGTGCAGGAGGAACAAAGCGACCCTGCCGCCTATCCTCTGGCAGTGTCGGCCTTTCAGAAAGGGGATCTGTACTACGCCTACACCCAGCAGCCGGTTTCGGCCATCTACACCCTTCTTCGGCCCACATTGGAGGAAGCTTTGGGCTCCATGGGGGAAAAAAAGACGGTGCAGCGGGAAGACTATTACCGTGTGCTTTTGGAGGAACAGGGCTTTTTGCTGGAATATGACGGTCAGGTGCCTTTGACGGCCATGCGCTCCTGGAGCGGAGCCTCCCCTGGGGAGGATGAGCTGACCTTCTCCCGTCTGGTGCTTTTGGCGGAAGAGGACGGAGTGGATTTGCTGCTGGAGACCGGGGAGGGGGCGTGGCTCCGGTTTTCCACAGCCGCCGCCAGCGAAAAGCTCCAGACGGCCTTGGAGGAATGTGCTCCTGACGGCTCCTATTTCGCCATGGAAGACCCCAATTTGTCGGTGCTGGCTCTCGATCAGCCGGTGCCCGGCAGCGCCGTCAAACTGCCGGTGTACGAATGCAAAGTGGCCGATGTGGTCACCGGCGCCGTCAGCGGTGGAGAGATGCCCCGCGCTTTGCTGGAGTGCTTTTCCATGAATCCTTATCTGGCCAAGCGCTATGCCGCCGGAGAAGATATGGCGGTGTTTGTCCAGGGAAATTATTCCCTGCGCCTCAGCGGAGACGGAACGGTGCAATTTACCGTGGACGGCGGCGAGGGGCTGGAAGGGGAGAACGCCGAGAACACCCTGGTGGGGCTGATCGGCCGGGGCTGGCAGGTGGCCCAGGACGCCCTGGACAGTGCAGGCTCGCCCCTGGATCTGTCCCTCAAAAGCATTCAGAAAGGGGCGGAAGAAGGAGAATACACCATCCTCTTTTCCTGCCGGGCCTCGGGAGTACCCCTTTCCTCCCAGCAGGTGACCATCCATGTGCGGGAAGGGGTCATTGTCTCCATGGAGATGAGCCTTTTGTCCCTGACCCAGACAGGGGAAAAAACCTTGCTGCCCTATTCCCTGGCAGCTGCGGCCATGGAGGGAAACGGGCCGGTGCGGCTTCAGTGCCGCTATACTTTGCAGGAGGGCAAGCTCACCCCCTATCTCAGCTATGCACCGGTGAAGGAGGGATAAGCCATGGAATGGAGCCGGGCCAAAACCATTTTGCTCATCGTGCTCATTTGCACCAACCTGTTTTTGGCGGGAAACCTTCTGTGGCAGGTGAGCCACGGCTGGGCACAGCAGCGCCAGGCCATGGATCAGGCCCTTTCCCTGCTGCAAGAGGATGTGGGAGAGTTCGACGAAGATATGTTCCGGGATTTGGGCACCCAGCGGCCGGTGTATGCCGCCAGCCGGGATACCGCTTTGGAAAAAAAGGCGGCTCAGGCTCTTCTGGGCACCGAAAAAAGCGACACCGACGGCGGGGTCTCCCGGTTTTCTTCGGAAAAGGGCATCCTTACCTTTTACACCGGGGGCGAAGTGCGGTTGGAGCTGTTTGACCAGCATTCCCTCACAGGGGAGGAGTGGCAGCAGCTTTTGGAAAAGGCTGGTTTCCCTGTGGAAAATTGCCGCTGGGAGGAAGAGGGGGAGCAGGTGGTCTTTTTCCAGGGGATGCCCTCGGGAGAAGAGCTGATGGAATGCACCCTCACCTGCCGGCAAAAGGGGAATGGACTTGTGGCCGAAGGCCGCTGGTTGATGGATACCCAGTTCCGCCAGGTGGGTGAAGGGGCCAAAAGCTATCAGATGGTGGTAAACCTGCGCCGTTTGTGGCGGGAGGAAGGCTTTGCTCAGCCGCCGGAAAGCGTTCAGGAAAGCTATCGCCTGCGGGATCAGGGCAACGGGAATTACCTGATTTTTCCCGCCTGGCAGGTGGAAGCGGGAGGAAAAAGTTTCACGGTGGACACAGGGGACAATCCAGTGGAATGAGCCTTTGGTCATTGTGCACGAGGATAGGCCCTGGGGATTGGTGAAAACTTAGGTGAAAATCTGTGGGATTTTGTTTTTCATTCTGGGATTACTGTGGTAAAATATATAAAACAACAGTAAAATTTTGATGAACGAAGCTCTGTCGTTCTTCTTGCCGCCGGGGGGCGGCATCTTGCAAGAGAGCAACTGGAATACACTGCCGGGAGAATGAGGAATTTGGATAAATTTATCATCAATGGAAATAAACCGCTGCGGGGTGAAGTGACCATCAGCGGCGCAAAGAACGCCGTCGTGGCCATTATACCGGCCACCATCTTGGTCAACGGCGTCTGCCGCATCGAGAATGTGCCCCAGGTCAGCGATGTGATCATCCAGCTGGAGATCCTCCAGCAGATGGGGGCCCAGGTGCGCAGCATGAACCCCACCACCGTGGAGATCGACTGCCGCCATATGCGCAACATCCGCACCCCTGAGGATCTGATGCGGAAAATGCGGGCTTCCTATTATCTGATCGGTACTCTGCTGGGCCGCTATCACAAGGCCGAAGTGGCCATGCCTGGCGGATGTAATTTCGGCGGGGTGCGCCCCATCGATCAGCATGTGAAGGGCTTTGAAGCCCTGGGCGCCGAAGTCAGCGTGAAGAATGGCTTCGTCTATGCCCAGGCTCCCCAGGGTCTGCGGGGCGCCAACATCTACCTGGATGTGGTGTCTGTGGGCGCCACCATGAACATTATGCTGGCCGCCACTTTGGCCGAAGGCCAGACGGTGATCGAAAACGCCGCAAAAGAGCCGCACATTGTGGACTTGGCCAACTTCCTCAACGCCATGGGCGCTGAGATCATGGGAGCCGGTACCGATGTGATCAAGATCCGGGGCGTGAAAGAGCTCCACGGCGGCACCTATTCGGTGATCCCCGACCAGATCGAAGCGGGCACCTATATGGCCGCTGTCATGGCCACCGGCGGCAGCGTGCTGGTGCGCAATGTGATCCCCAAGCACCTGGAATGCATCACCGCAAAGCTCATCGAGATGGGCGCCCAGGTGGAAGAGCTGGACGATGCCGTGCGGGTCAGCCGCACAGCACCTCTGCGGCGCATCAACATCAAAACCCTGCCCTATCCGGGCTTTCCCACCGATATGCAGCCCCAGCTGGCCGCCGCTTTGTGTCTGGCGGAAGGCACCAGCGTCATCACCGAAGGGGTGTGGGATAACCGCTACCGCTATGTGGAAGAGCTGCGGCGGATGGGGGCCAAGATCCAGGTGGACGGCAAAGTGGCCATCATCGAAGGGGTGAGCGAGCTCACCGGCGCCAAGGTGCGCTCCTGCGATCTGCGGGCCGGGGCCGCCATGGTTATCGCCGGTCTGGCCGCCAAGGGCGTCACCGAAGTGGAGGAGATCGCCTATATCGAGCGGGGCTATGACAACATCGTGGAAAAACTCCAGGGATTGGGAGCCGATATCCGCCGGGTGACTGTGTCCGAAGAGGATGCGGTGCCCATGGCCCGGTGAAAGGCAAAGAACAAGAAGAAATGATCTGTTCCGGCGGCGCGGTATTTTCCGTGCCGCCGCTATTTTTGAAAGACGAAGGAAGGAAACTATGACCCGTTTTTACAGCCTGGCCAGTTCCTCTTCGGGGAACTGCTCGGTGTTCCAGGGAGGAGGCCGTACCCTGCTCATCGATGGGGGCACCAACACCAAGTACATCCGCAATGCCCTGTCCCAGCTGGGCATTGCGTTGGGCGATATCACCGATGTGCTCATCACCCACACCCATTCCGACCATATCAGCGCTTTGCCAGTGCTGACCAAGCACTGCCAGGCGCCCATCCATGCCACGATCCCCACGGTGGAAGGGCTGAAAGCAAAGTGTGCCCACGACCAGCTGGAAGCCGTGGAGCCCGACACGCCCTTCTGGCTTGGGGAGGTGCGCATCACTCCCTTCCGCACGCCCCATGACTGCCCGGGCAGCTGCGGTTTTTTGCTGGAGACCCAGGAGGGGAAGCTGGGCTATTGCACCGATTTGGGGCACCTGCCGGACTCTGTGTTTGAAACCCTGCGAGGAGCCGAGACGGTGTTTCTGGAATCCAACCACGATGTGTATCAGCTGAAAAACGGGGAATACCCCTATTATCTCAAGCAGCGGATTCTGTCGCCCCAGGGGCATTTGTCCAATGACGATGCCGCCCAGGCCGTGGCAGAATGGGGAAAATATGGGCTGCAAAAGGTGATCCTGGCCCATCTGAGCGAGCACAACAACCGGCCGGAGTGGGCGCTGGAAGAGACAGAGCGGGCGCTGCGGCTGGCAGGGCTTGGGGAGCAGGTGCAGGTGGCAGTGGCGCCTCATAAGGCACCCCTCTCCCTCACCGGGAAAGGAAGGGCCGCCGGATGACAGGAGTCAAGCTGATCTGCGCCGGCAAGCTGAAGGAAGATTTTTATCTGAAAGCCTGTCAGGAATACCAAAAGCGGCTGAGCGCCTTTTGCCGCCTGGAGGTGCTGGAGATCCCCGAGGACACCCGTCCCGGTGGATTGGAGCGGGAAGGAGAAAAGATCCTGGCCGCCATCCCGCCCCAGAGCTATGTGGTGGCTATGTGCATCGAAGGGGAAGAAATGAGCAGCCGGGAGCTGAGCCGGAAGATGGAAAAATGGCAAAATAGCGGCATTTCCCGCCTGTGCTTTATCATCGGCTCTTCCGAGGGCCTTTCGGATAAGGTGAAAGAAAGAGCCGGGCTGCGCCTGTCCATGTCCCCCATGACTTTTCCCCACCATTTGGCCAGGGTAATGGTGCTGGAGCAGATCTATCGGGCCTTTTCCATTGCCGCAGGAAGCAAATATCACAAATAATAATCCCCCTTTTCCTTGAATTTTTTAGGGAAAAGGGGGAATTTTTGTCTTTTATTCATTTTATTGAAAAAAACGATTGGAAAACATATGCATTATTTGATATAATAACATGAATTATTTGGTCTGATAAAGAGAAAAATGAAAAAAGCAAGTAAAGAGGAGAGGGATATGAGAAAAAAAGAAAATGGGCACTCTTCGGAGGGACAGCTGAAAAAATCGGTCACCTTTTTGGAAGCGCTGGCGCTGGTGGTGGGCATGATCATCGGCAGCGGCATCTTCCTCAAGCCTGGCGTGGTGCTGCAAAGCGCCGGGAGTCTGCCGATGGCTTTGATCGCCTGGGCGGCTGGCGGTATTATCACTTTGGCGGCCGCTTTGTCGGTGGCGGAGATCGCTTCGGCTATTCCTAAAACCGGTGGATTATATGTGTATCTGGAAGAATTGTACGGGAAAAAATGGGGATTTCTCCTGGGATGGGTCCAGTCGGTGATTTCCTATCCCGCCTCTATCGCTGCCCAGGCCATTGCCTTTGCCACCTATGCGGCGGTATTCTTCCCCATGGGGGCATGGCAGCAGAAAGCCCTGGCTATTTTTGTGATGGCTTTTGTTTTGTGTATGAATATTCTGTCCACCAAATATGGCGGCATCATCCAGACGGTGGCCACCTTCGGCAAGCTGATCCCGGTGGCGGCCATCATCGCCTTCGGCCTGCTTTCCGGCGGTGAGCTGAATTTCGCCGCAGGAAGCGCCACCGGTGCCGCCGGATTGGGAGCGGCCATCCTGGGCACGCTGTGGGCCTATGACGGCTGGATCGGCGTGACCAATATGGCTGGGGAACTGAAGAACCCGGGCAAGGACCTGCCCCGGGTCATTTCCTTCGGTGTGCTCTTTGTGGTGGCGGTGTATGTGGTCTTTAACCTGGCGGTATTCATGGTGCTTCCTTACGATCAGGTGGCGGGAGCAGCGACACCTGGCGCTGCGGCTGCGGTGGTTCTGTTTGGAGAGAAGGGCGCCGCCTTTATCACCGCAGGCATTATGATATCGGTGTTCGGCGCTATGAACGGCTACACCATGACAGCGGCCCGGGTGCCCCTGGCCATGGGTCACCGGGGCCAGCTCCCCTTCAGCCAGGTACTGGGGGCGCTGCATCCCAAATACGGCACGCCGGCCAACGCATTGATCTTTCAGTGCGGATTGGCGGCCATTTATATCCTGTCCGGCTCCTTCAACACCCTCACCGATCTTCTGATCTTTGTGCTGTGGATCTTCTTCACCATGGGTGTGCTGGGCGTCTTTATCCTGCGGAAAAAGCACCCGGATAAAAAAGGCCCCTATCGGGTGCCTCTCTATCCGCTGGTGCCCATTGTGGGAGCGCTGGGGGCTATGTATATCCTCATCAGCACGGTGATCTCTGATCCTGTCCAGTCGCTGGTGGGCATCGGCCTGACGGCGATCGGTCTGCCGGTCTACGCATTTTTGGAAAAGAAGAAGGGCTAAAATGAGAAAACAGCAGGGGCTGTGGCAGCTTCATATGGCGGTGCTGCTCTTTGGCCTTTCGGGACTGTTCGGCAAGGTGATACACCAGCATTCCCTGGTTATCACCTGGGGACGGGTGGTGTTTTCCGCCCTGTCCCTCCGCCTTTGGCTGAAGATCCAGAGGGAAAATCCCCGGGCTGTGCCAAAGCGCACCAAAGCGGCTTTGGCGGCTCTGGGCGCATTGCTGGCTTTCCACTGGAGCACCTTTTATCAGGCCATCCAGGTTTCCACCGTGGCCATGGGCCTGATCTCCTTTTCGGCCTTTCCCATATTCGTCACTTTTCTGGAGCCCCTTTTTACCGGAAAAAAGCCCCGGGGACGGGATGTGGCGCTGGCCTTTGTGGCCTTTGGCGGCATCCTGCTGGCCACTCCCCTGGAAGGGGGAGGAAGGCTGTGGCTGGGTGCTTTGTGGGGCCTTTTGTCCGGCTTCAGCTATGCTTTGCTGGGACTGTTCAATCAAAAATGGGTGGGCAGTCTTCCAGCGGCCATGGTCTCCTTTTGGGAGCAGCTGTGGGCCGCTGTGATCCTCACCCCCTGCCTGCTTTGGCTGCGTCCTGTTCTGCATTTGTCCGATTGGGGCGGCCTTTTGCTGCTGGGAGTGGTGTTCACCGCTCTGTCCCATACCCTGTTTATCGGCAGCTTGCGCACCATCCGGGCCCAGACGGCCAGCGTGGTCTCCTGCCTGGAGCCGGTGTATGGCATTTTGCTGGCGGCTTTGTTCCTGGGGGAGATCCCTTCTTTTCGGGAAGTGCTGGGAGGAGCCGTGGTTTTTGCCTGCGCCATCTGGGGCAGTCTGAAAAAGGAAACATAAAAAGCAGTGCTCCGGATGCGGGG
>OOBV01000661.1_pt1 | contig 30313 bp, 30 predicted proteins | sample 1671731 | NCBI WGS metagenome assembly OOBV01 (sample SAMN06348186, study PRJEB24527) | human gut metagenome | biome: human gut; feature: ankylosing spondylitis patient; material: feces | host: Homo sapiens | place: China | collected 2015-10
AAATACGGGTGCTTGTTTGAGCCGAAGGCGAGTTAGCACAGGAGTATTTACGAATCAGGCATGTGCAACGAACAGAAATCGCAGCAAGCCATTTATAGTGGGGAGACCAACTGCCCATGCCAGCCACCCATACCAGCCAAGGAGACTGACAGAGGCGGGCAGACGGACTGCGACTTCTCCCAATTTCAGGCTTGTAAGAATAATTCGTTTTATGTATAATAAAACGTACGGTGTTTTTTCCACACCGCCTTGATTTTTCAAGGAAAAATGAGGTTTTATGATGTTCGGGCAGACAGATATATCTGACCAGACCAAAAACGTCTATATAATAATAGGAAAAGAGGATAAACATGTTAGAAAACAACCATGAAAAAAAGCCAAAGAAATACGCTGGTATTCTGGCACATCCGACTTCATTTCCAAGTCCTTACGGAATTGGTGATCTCGGCAAAGGTGCATACCGGTTTATAGACTTTCTGGCAAATTCGGGCTTGAATCTGTGGCAGGTGCTTCCACTTGGACATACCGGATTTGGTGATTCACCATATCAGCCATTCTCCGCATTTGCCGGTCAGCCGTTAATTATTGACCTTGATGCATTAAAAGAATACAAGCTTCTGTCAGAAGATGATTTTACCGATATGCCGGAATGGGATCCCGTTCACATCGATTACGGAACCTTGATCACATTTAAGACAAAGCTGTTAAAGCTCGCTTACGAACGTTTTACTGATCCTGACCATGAGGACGGATTATCAACAGACGAGGAACAGATGGCAGCATTTGCTTCTTTTAAAAAGGATTCCTCCTGGCTCGCTGACTACTCCCTGTTTATGGCAGGTAAGGATTTCCATGAAGGAATGCCTTGGTATATGTGGGAAGATTCCCTGAAAGCACCTACCAAAAGACAGCGTACCACATGGGAAAAGAAGCTTGCAAATGAGATCGGTTACTATGATTTCATCCAATTCTTATTCCATACACAGTGGATGGCGATCAAGGAATACGCAAATGAAAAGAACATCAGCATCGTAGGTGATGCTCCGATCTTCCTTGCATGGGACAGTGCCGATGTATGGAGCCATCAGGAGCTTTTCATGCTGGATTCAAAGGGATACCCAACAGAGGTTGCCGGTGTACCACCTGATTATTTCTCAGAGACCGGACAGTTGTGGGGCAACCCACTGTATAACTGGTCAAAGCATACCGCTACCGGTTATGAATGGTGGATTAAGCGAATCAAATACCAGCTCACTCTGACAGATTTCTTAAGGATTGACCATTTCAGAGGATTTGACCGGTACTGGGCTGTACCTTATGGCGAAGAAACCGCCATCAACGGAGAATGGAAGCCCGCTCCCGGTATCAACTTCTTCACACAGTTACAGGCAAATCTTGGCTATGACCTTCCGATCATCGCTGAGGACCTGGGTGAGATCGACGATTCTGTTATCGAATTGCGTGACAAATTCAATCTGCCGGGCATGAAGATCTTACAGTTTGCATTTGAAAATCCGGAAGAAAATGATTTCCTTCCACATAATTATACAAGAAACTGCGTATGCTACACAGGAACACATGACAACGACACAACACTAGGCTGGTATCAGAAAGCATACGAAGCATCCAAGGACAAGCTTCGCCGCTATTTCAGCACAGATGCCAGTGATATCTGCTGGGTTATGATCCGTGCATGTTTCTCTTCTGTTGCAAATATGGCTGTTGTTCCTATGCAGGATGTTCTGAAATTAGATTCATGGGCTCGTCTGAATACTCCGGGTGTAGGAGAAGGCAACTGGGCTTGGCGCTTTGAGGATAAAGACATGGATACGAAATTAGAAGAACGTCTATTTGAGACAGCAAAACTGTACGGCAGATAGAACAGGAGGATATATTTGAGAACCATTATTACTGTACTGTTTGCAGTACTTGGAATCATATTTTGTTTTCCATATCATCTGTATCTGAAGCAGCTTGCAAAAAAGGATCAGGACAAAGCTTATATTAAGGCTCAGAAGCTGGTAAAAGGATTTTTCGGAGCAGTTATGTTCTTAACCGGATGTAAACGAACAATTATTGGCAAGGAAAATATTCCTACCGACCAACCGGTCATGTTCGTTGGTAATCATCGAAGCTATTTTGATATTTTATCCTGTCACAATGCAATCGATATGCCTCTTGGCTTCATGTCCAAAGACAATATCAAGGATATACCTCTGCTTTACAAATACATGGATGATATCGGATGCACCTATCTGGATCGTACCGATCTGAAAAAGGGTCTGGAAACGATTTTACAGACTGCTGATATCATCAAATCCGGTCACTCCATGATGATCTTCCCGGAGGGAACAAGAAATAAGGGCGACGAACTGCTGCCATTTAAAGACGGTGCATTCAAGATCGCTCAGAAAGCCGGATGTCTGATCATTCCGGTTGCTATCTGCGGAACAGACAAATGTATGGAAGCAAATAAACATAATTTCCTTCACAGCAGCAAGGTTGTGATCGAATTCTTAGAGCCGGTTGATATCCGTGGATTGAAGCCGAAGGAACGTAAAGAGGTTCTGGATGCAATCCCCGGTAAGATTCAGGCAGCCCGGTTAAAAAATCTGCCTATGATTGAAAAATAATATAATTGCAAATTGTATATATATTTGATTACTTTGACTTGCCAATACAGGGACATTTGAGTTCGCCGGTCCTTAGATGGCGCAGAAGCGGCATCTTAGTACCGCTGCAGGGGTAACTGAGATCTTAGCGAGGTATTTTCGAGCTTAGTTCGAAGTTATGCAGCGCAGAAACGAGCGGAAGCGTTCCCTGATTGGTAAGGTCAAAAGTAATCATAATATATACAATTTGCAATCACAGACAAATAATGAAATATAAGGAGGAACTTATTATGCCTTGGTGGGGATGGATGTTAATCGTCATCGCAATATTAGTTGTAATCTTAGTAGTACTTTACATAGTAGGAAACCGCCTGCAGAAGAAGCAGAGCGCACAGAAAGAAGCTATGCTTCAGGCTGCACAGCCTGTCACGATGCTGGTCATCGATAAAAAGATGCTGCCTATGAAAGATGCAAATCTTCCGAAACAGGTATTGGAATCAACTCCAAAGCGTTACCAGAAAGCTAAGCTTCCTATCGTTAAAGCCAAGATTGGTCCACAGATCATCAATCTGATCTGCGACGATGGAATCTTTGATGTTATGCCTGTCCGTGGCGAAGTTAAAGCTATGGTCAGCGGTATCTACATCACAAGCGTTAAGAATGTTCGTGGTAAGAAAGCACCGGAACCTGCAAAGAAATCATTCAGCCAGAAGCTTCGTGCAAAACAGAAGAAATACGAGCAGACTTATGAGCAGGAAACTGCCAGCATGAAACTCAGCAAAGAAGAAAAAGCCGCAAGAAAAGCAAAGGCAAAGGAAGATAAAGAAAGGGCAAAGAAGATCCAGTAATCATGATAAATACTCGTGTCGACCTCAGAAAATTAGTTATTACCTGTCTGGTTCCGGTTACCATATTACTGATACATAATATTGTATATCTTGCAGGCACCCGGATCTGTGATCTTACAGGCAGTCAGACTGATTCTGTCGGCAGTATCACATCATGTATTTCATATATTCTTTGTATTTTCATTTTCGGATATCTGTATCTGAAATACGAAACCATATTCGGACAGTCTCAGGCCGACAAGACGCATAGTGGCAGGCTGTCTGACAAGACAAAGCACGCAGGAAAGGAAAAATCTTTCCTGCGTGCTTTTGTTATCTTTCTTCTGATCCTGATTCTTGGTATCAGTCTTCAATTCCTGACAACCTGTATTCTTCGCCTGATCGACATCTGCAGACCGGATCTGCTGTCCTCCTATCACGAACAGGTACAGCGATCCTTTTCTATTAACAATGGAATCATACGCATCTGTACAGTCACACTTCTCGCACCGATCGCAGAAGAATTCGCCTTCCGGGGAGTGGCACTGAAGCTGTCTGTCTCTGCATTTCACACGAAGCATGCCGCCCTCTGTGCGATCCTGTTCACAGCATTCTGTTTCGGCTGTTATCATGGAAATGTCGTTCAGTTCTGCTACAGCGTTCCGGCCGGAATCATTCTGGGCTATCTTGCCGTATGGTCAGGCTCCCTGATCCCCGGCATGATCCTTCATATGATCTTAAACGCTTCTTCCTATGTGATCGGAAGTATAGCGATCTCCCCCTCTATACTGTGGGGAATCATCGGAATCACCTGTATCCTGACTGCAATTTGCATGACAGGTATATATAATGTGTATAAATAAGGCGGTCTATCTGGCAGTAGGGCTGTATCTTGACTTGCTGCGATTCCTATTCAATGCACATGTTCTATTCGTAAATACTCCTGTGCCAACTCGTCCTTCGGACTCAAACAGGCACCCGTATTTACTGACAATGTGCATTTCATTACGGAATCTTCGCTAATGTCAATATACAGCCCTACTGCCAGATAGACCGCCTTATTTATTCTACGCTACAAAATATCGTGACAAATGATATACCAGAACCTTCTCGTCCGGATCTTCTTCATAACCGGACAATTTGATCATCTTCTTTAAAACGAACAGGTTGCAGTCACGGATTGCTTTCTGATATTCAAATGTCGGATAATAGATCAGAAGTTCAATATCTCTCGGCTGTCTCCGTACCGATGCGATGATATTATCCAGTACCTTCTTGAAGGTTGCGCCGGAAAATGGATTGAAGAAATAGAAATAATTGTCTTCATCTCCGATCTCATATGCCTCTGCCTCCACATTCAGGAACTGCATCCGTTCCTCCTGATCAAGGAATTTGCTCTGATAGCTTGCGGCATTTGTCAGAAGTCTGTCATAGACCCTGGCATTGTTCTCGATTCCAACCGTCCGGCAGTAATGTCTGGAATTACAGTAAAAAAGCACTCTGCCAAGTCCACAGCCAAAATCCACAAGCGTATCTTCAGGCTCCATGCTGATCTCATCGAACATCGTCACCAGATCATTATAATATGTAACCTCATAATTATTATCTTCTTCGTTCACCGGAAGACATACATCCATATCTCCAAATGCTGTCTCCGCGATCGTTTCAATCCCCAAAAAGCTATCGAAGGATTTCTCACTACCCATATATATTTATACCCCTTCGTAGTCCGCAGTCACATTCAGACTGCAATCCGTAATATAATCATTGTTAAAATCAATACAGTAACGAATATCGATCCGAATCCCCTTCTCGGACTGCTCCATATGATATTCCTCAGTACAGATATTCATACAGATCGGTCCAACCGGAGTTGCATAATGCACCGAGCTGTTCTTCTCCCGGTCAAATAACATAACCGTGTTCACGCTGCCACGTTTCGTCAGCTGGAGCGCATGCTCATCGAACCGCAGAAGATTCTTCACCGGTTCTTCCACATCTTCAATGAACTCGTCATATTTGATATAGCGGTTTCCGTTTTTCTCAGAGTATGTTCCCCGCGTCTCAAGCTCCAGAACCTCCGGCTCATCATCCGCTCCGGCAACACTCTGTACACCCGTTACTTTTATCTTTATATCTCTCGTCGTCATAAATTATCTTTCAAATGCCATCTCAATTAAGGTATTTACAAGGGTCTTAATGTCATATCCCTCTGCATCCCACAGCATCGGATACATACTGATCGATGTAAATCCCGGCAATGTATTTACTTCATTAAATATTACACGATTGGTGTCCTTCTCAAGGAAGAAATCCACACGGGCAAGTCCAAAACCGTCAATCGCATTAAAGATACGAATTGCTTCTGCACGAATCTCGTCCTCAGCTTCTTCCGGTATATCTGCCCCGATGATCGTCTTGGAATCTGCATTATTGTATTTTGCATCAAAATCATAGAAATCTGCATTTGCGGCAGCAAGGATCTCTCCAACACCGGATGCCTTTGTATGATTGCCATATCCGAGTACGCCACATTCCAACTCTCTACCGACAATCGTCTCCTCAACAAGAATCTTGGAATCATGGTTGAGTGCTTCATGCAGACCAGCTTCTAACTCAGCTCTGTCATGCGCCTTTGTAACACCCTTTGATGAACCCGCGGATGATGGTTTTACAAATACTGGATAGTTCAACTCGCTCTCTACCCGATCCATCGCAACATCCAGATCATCAAAATCATCTTCTACTACAGGAACGAATTTTGCCTGTGTTACATGGATATGATCAGCAATGATCTTTGTATGGAATTTGTCCATTGCAGCAGCCGATGCAAATACACCGCAGCCCACGTATGGAATGTCCGCCATCTCAAACAATCCCTGAATCGTACCGTCTTCTCCATATAAACCATGCAAAACAGGGAAAATAACATCTACAGGCTCCGCATAGATTCTGTCGCCATCTTTTATGATAATCTCTTTTGCAGAATCCGGTGAAATCACAGCACGAACCTGACTGTCGTACCAGCTTCCGTCAGCAATACTCTCAATGCTGTCAGCTTTCAGCCATTTGCCGTCCTTTGTGATTCCGATCAGTGTCATATCATATTTGTCCGTATCCACCGCTTTGGCAACTGTCTGAACTGAAATGCATGAAACTTCATGTTCCGATGATCTTCCTCCAAAAATAACTACCAGTTTTTTCTTAGCCATATTCCCTTGAGCTCCTTTGAACTATATAATCAAAATATCTCATATCATACCACAACCACCTGTATAATTCAAGGATTCCGGGGATTTAGGGGTGGATAGAAAAAACCGTCATAATCATTTCAACGTCACACACAAGGTCTCATAATATCCGGCCGGATAAGCAGCGTCATTCAAGGTTGCTGCCGGAAGGTTCAGATATTCAAAGGCGGACCAGGCAGTAACCGGGATGCCATATTCCTCCGCACTTTCCTCTGCACAGGCATCGATATATTCTTTGCTCAGGATCAGATTCTTACGCACAATGCTTTTCTCCTGATCGTTATAGTCTGCGCCAAGCTTCTCGGCTATACCATAAAGTACCGCTTGCTCAACATATGAAGTAAATTCATCCAATTGCTTGTCCGATAAATTCTCATTTCCTTCATATCTTATTCGAATCCGGATAACATCTGATGTTTTATTCTGAGCACTTATCTTGCTCTCCGCACTTGCATTTCCTGCTATATCATCATACACCGCTTCCAACTCCTGTAACTGCTTCTGTGTTTCGTATGCATTTAATGTTGTGCCATCCAGAATACGAAATGCGGTCTGTATATTATTTGACAGTTCTGTATCCTGTCCATCCAAAGTATCCTGACCATTTACCATCTGGTTCGATCTGCCATTCTTACCATCTGTCTGTAAAGTTTTGTCACTGGTTATTCCAGCATAATTTTCCTCTGTACTGTCATAGGCTATATCTTCATTTTCTTCCGCATATTCGATCAGGTTCATCACCTGCTCTACGCTGTTTTTCGCGCTGTATAATCTTTTCAGTGCTCCCATTTCCACATATAATGTTCCGCAAAATAAACCGATCAGGATTCCGGCAACTGCCGCTCTCACTGCTCTACCCATTTCCATAACCTCCATTTTTCTTTATCAAAATCTAACACTTTAAACGAATGTCTACTCCCCCAGTGTCGCCAGACACTCTCCTTTGTAATGCGCTGCAATATACTTCCGGATGCTTCCGGACGCTTCGCCCTGATACAACGAATCTGTGCAGACCACCTCTACATAATTCGTTACAAATTCTTTTATCAGCTCCGGATACATCTGCCGCAGGGTTTCTTCGGAATCCACCACAATATATTCCACATGGCTTAGGTCAAGACTCCGGTCATGCGCTTGATCATATTCAGCCCGTGCTCGCTGCAGGCTCTCCGCAACGACCGGATACTCTCGTTCCTCCGATTCGGCTGCCGACTCCGCTCCCTCCAGACTGTCCGTGACAAATGTATACTCATATCCCCCGTCTGTCTCAGAGATCATAACCACACGGAGATAGTCTACCGCTTCAATGGATCTGTCCATGCATCCGGACAATATGCAGGTGATCAGAACTCCACCGATCACTTCTGCAGCCATCTTTGCAAGCTTCCCCGGATTCGTCCGTTTTCTCCCTGCAAATGCCGGTACAAGAACCGACAATGGAATATCAACGGCGGCAATGTAGATCATAAAAGCCCGGCCGGCATCCCGTTCTACAAGGAACCGGCCCATCCACAGAAACAGCAGAAACAAAACAACCACACAGCCGCTTCTTATCCACAGGCTTCTTTTTTCTTCCATCACTTTTTTATCCATTGCATTATCAGAATCACGTCCATGTAACTCTGTACTCTTATCATTCCCGGCTGCCCCCATCCCGCCGCTCTTTCTCCATACACAGATGATCTTCCAGATCTCATCCACAAACTGGCAAATAAACACAATGTGGATTGCCAGCAGCAAGAGCCCGAAGATGACAAGCAGGTAACAGGCGAGTAAACCGAGCCTCGCATTTGCACCTCCGGGGAACATCATAGCACCCACAACATTTAGTACTCCCTTTGAGCCGGCTGTTCTGTCCTGCAAGCCAAGCAATGGTATCACAAAACAGGAAGCAACTAGCGCTAACACAACCGGAACAGATACTGTCCACACCAGCATCCCTCGTCTTCGTTTCTCTACTCTCAGATAGAGATACATGACAAATTCCAGCATAGATAATCCTACAATTAACAGATATCCTTTTATCAGAACCTGACATATTGTGTTACATACAGATGCCTGCATCTGGAATTCTACATATTCTTTTAGTCGAGAAAAATCAGCATTCCAGAATCCACAAATAATAAACAGCACCAATGTGATCCCGATTCCAATCACACTTGCTTCCGCAAATCCGATATAACCACGCAACCCCTTTCCTGCCATATAGAAAAGTGCCAGTAATACCGGAACAACCAAAACCGCACTTGCATAATCCGGCAGCATCAGGATCCGGCTCCCCTGTACAAAGAAATAAAGCAGAAAAAGGACCCGAATTACATATCTGATCACATAAATAGATGCAATAGTCACTTTTTTCTTATTATTCCATACTTTTGTACCCGTTATCTCTGTCTTTTCTTTAGCCGGATCTGACAATTTCACTACACCGGAAAGCGCAAGATGTAGTAGCACCACATAAACCAGAGCAAGTATTAGCATCAAAAAAAGTGATAAAATACCGTTGTTTTTGGAAAAATCCGTCATAATCTGTACCATATTCCAGAAAGTAATCGGGAAAATCAGGCAAGTTCCCGTTATAAAAAGCTGCCGAAACGTCACATTTCTATAATCCATATATTAATTCACACCCATCCATCATTACTTTTTGCGAAGCCGCCTGCGTTCTCTATGGTTCGCCCATGCCGGTCGAAAGACAAATTTTTTGATCGGTTTGCGAAGCACAAAATCTTCCATTCCATCCTCTGCATAGCCACAGGTGACAACCGGTGCCATGTATGGAACACCAAAGCTGTTCAAACCGGCAAGATGATAGATCAATAAAAGCATCACCAGAAGGAAGCCATACAGTCCAAAAAAAGCAGCCGCCAGTATGGTAAGAAATTTCAAAAGACGGAACACTGAGGCAAAGGCTTCATTTGGAATTGCAAAAGAAGCAATCGCTGTCAGCGCAACTACGATCACCACGATGGTACTGACAATCCCTGCTTCCACCGCAGCCTGTCCAACGATCAGACCACCAACAACGCCGATCGTATTTCCCAGCTGACTCGGCAGACGGATTCCTGCCTCCCGCAGCAATTCAAACAACAACTCCATGATCAAAACCTCTAACACGATTGGAAAAGACAACTGATTTCTTGCAACTGCAATCGCATAGAGAAGTTTATCCGGTATCACCTCCCGGTGATAACAGGTAACAGCTATATAGAAGCCCGGCAGCCCCACCGCGATAAATGCCGCTATATAACGAATGATTCTGGCAAAAGTTGCAACCGGCCAACGGTTATAATAATCATCGGCAGTCTGGAATAATGTATTGATCGTCGCCGGCGCAATCAGAACCTCCGGCGAATTGTCAAATACAATTACAACCCTGCCATCTGCCAGTGCCGCCGCCGCTTTATCCGGTCTGGTGGTTGACTGGAACACCGGAAACGGCCGGTACCATTTCTTCTCCATCAGATGTTCCGCCATGCCACTGTCAAATATGGCATCTATCTCATATTCATTCATCCGTTCTTTCACCTGTTCAACCAGCCTCTTCTCTGCAATATCCTCAATATACATGATTCCATACTCGGTTCTGGAACGAACACCGATCGTATTCTGGATCAATTTTAATCTTGTATCTTTAATCCTCCGCCGAATAAGGGCTGTCGATGTACGGATACTTTCATTAAAACTATCCCGCGGACCACGCATTCCACCCTCGGTAGAGCTTTCTTCCACCCCTCGTACCGGCAGCTTCTTGGAAGACACAACAAACGCCTGATCTGCATCCGATACAAATACCGCTGTGTCTCCTTTTAATATCGAAAACATCACATTTTTGAAGTTATTTTCTGCCTTTATATCCGCCGATTGTGTCTCAAATGAATCCATTGCCTCCCACAGGGAACCGCCATGCTCATGCCGCCACTCCCAGGTCACAGGCTTAATGATCGTATCCTCGATCAGACCATTGTCACATAACCCATCAATGTACACTACATAGATAGCTCCTACCGAAGCGGATGTCTCATCTGCTGATCCGACAGAATCCTCCGCATACACATCCAAACCGGTACGTCTGACTGTAAATCGACGTTCCACGATGTCTCCCCAATCGGCAAACAGCGCCTTTACCCGGCTGATATTTGCATCTATATCTCTGTCAATCCGGCTGTCTGCACTATAAATTCCGCCTTCTGCATCTCTGTCTTTTTCCAAACGTTCCACCTCCCGCCGCTCCTATGTACATTTATATTTTTTATGACTCTGACCGACTTTCCCCAACCTTATTCCTCCATGATCTAACTATTGCTTGTTTTATTTTCTTACTATTTCCAGTATTGCCAGTAACCCTCTGAACTATACATAAAATGTTACATTGAATCATGATATAATGAACGCAAAATTATTTGCTTGCAAGGATGCTGTTTTTGCGGAATGCATAGAATGTGCGAAGCACATGATATAATGATGAAAAATCGCTTGCTTGCAAGGGTCGATTTTTCGAATGCATTGAACGAGTACGATATAATGATCATTACGATGGGATGCGCTTGCACAAATCCCCAAAAGCTTCTATAGTAATTACATAAAATCATAGAATTGCTCACACATGACGAAACCCGACAACATTCAAATAGCTTCCGTTTCATCAGCGCCATATAGAATCTTAACCGGAAATATAGAAATACCATGGCTTCACAAACCACCCAGAAAGGAAACAAAAAAATGATAAAATCAGATAATATATCCGACAACAAAAAACATACAACAGATCCAATTTATAAATCAGACAACAGAAATGCTACGGCAACCCCACACGCCAGATTAGAAAACAGGAAACTACGCCTTGCCATCCTCGGTGCAGGCGGTATCGCCCGCAAAATGGCGGAAACCGTCAACCAGATGGAAGATGTGGAACTCTATGCTGTAGCAAGCAGAACGGAAGAAAAAGCCAGACAGTTTGCAGATACTTATCATGCATCCAAATGGTATGGCTCTTATGAAGAAATGGTTGCCGATGACGGGATCGATCTTGTCTACGTTGCAACTCCACACTCCCACCATAAAGAGCATACGATGCTGTGTCTGAATTATAACCGGGCTGTTCTGTGTGAGAAAGCATTTGCCGTAAATACAAAAGAAGCCGAAGATATGATCCGGCTTGCAAAAGAGAAAAATATATTACTGGCGGAAGCGATGTGGGTTCGCTATATGCCAATGTCATTTACTTTAAAAGAAATTATAGATTCCGACGTTATCGGAAAAATAACAGGGCTGACCGCAAATCTTGGTTATTCCCTGATGCAGGTAGAACGTCTGATTCGCCCGGAGCTTGCCGGAGGTGCTCTCTTAGATCTTGCACCATATACCTTAAACTTTGCGACCTGGGTGCTTGGCGACAACGTATCAACAATCCACACAACGATGACTCCACACGAAACAGGCGTAGACAAAACAGAATTTATCAACCTGACATACCCGGACGGTGCGATCGCTGGTCTGTTCACAACTATGGAATCAGCCACCGACCGCCGCGGCGTGATCTACGGAACAAAAGGTTACATCGAGGTTGACAATATCAATAATTACGAGGCATTCCGTATATATGAAAATGACCGCCGACTGGTTCAGACGATCAACTGTCCTGCCCAGATCAGCGGCTACGAATATGAAGTGCTCGCCTGTAAGAGAGCACTTGAAAAAGGTCTGACTGAATGTCTGGAAATGCCACATGAACATACTTTATATATCATGCGGCTATTTGACGAGATACGAAAGAGCTGGTAACAGCATACAAAAATCCCACTATAACAGATGATATGCACCTCTTTCACTGATTGTCCAATAAAAAGGGGACATCTATCATCTGTCACAGTGGGATCTCTTTAAATATTCATTTATCTAAGCAGCATATTGCCTGATAATAGCTGAACCAACGGATAATACTTTGCTGCAGTAAATCCTGACAGGTACAGCAGCAATGGCAAAAGCGCAACGGCTGCCGCACAGAATATCGCACCATTTGTGCTCCTGATCAGCTTTCCAACTAGAACATAGAGTACAGTCAGTACCAGAATCGTGATCAACCGAATTCCAGATACCAGCAGGAAATATCCGGTAATACTGGTTGATATGCCAACCTGTTCCAGACACGGAAGAGACTGTGCCAGATATTTTCCTCCTGCCAGCCCAATTTCTCTTTTCACCCACATAAGTTCAGGCAGATAAACGATCATGTATACAACAAGAATAATAAGCAGCATCCGAAATGCCTTGATCACATGAAGTTTCCTGTAATTCTCTGTAATATCAATAATGCCATTGATCTTATATCTGTAATCCTCCAGATACAGAAATGCAGTTGTAAGCATCAGTACAACGATTACCTTCGCTGCATTCATCACGTCATCCTTATAGTCTTTGCTTCCGGCAAGGATATTCCAGCCTCTGGCATAGACAAATCCTATCCGTTCCAGTACAGCAGGATCGGCTTCCGAAACCTGTGACGTGATTCCACATTGCTGCTTAATATAATCCACATATTCCAGACAGCGAAAGAAACTCTCCTCATTTGCAAGCTGCTTATTCATCTCATCCCATTTATCATTATACTCTTTTTCAGTTATCTTCCCTGCAGCGTAGTCCCGGTCAACCCGATCTTCTTCTTCGTGAAGTTTTTCGTACCATTCTTCCTCTGAGGCTATATAATCCAGCTTTTCCTGTGTAACCACACCTTCAATCTGACTGATATAATATTGGTATGCATATTCATTTGCACTCCACCGTACAGATTTGTTCTGATAAATGTACACCTGAAATCCAACCAACAGAAAAATAACAAATATCATCTTATATCCCAACCATAACTTATAGCCTTCCAGTCTCCATACTGAGGAAAATATCCTGCGGGATTTTGTACCTTTTTTTCGTAATCGTATACGACTCTCCCGATAATCACTGCTTCCCTCCAGATAGATTACCGACGATATGATAAGAAATCCTGCCAACAACACTGCACAGATAATACAGTCCAGATAGATTGCAGGCTCTGCATGAGATATCAGATTATAATTCTCATATTGAAAAAATCTGGTTGTATCCAGCATTGAAAAAATAGAGAATCGATATAAAAATGTCAGATTCAGTTTCTCTCCCAATACGGAAAACAGCAATTCTACAAACATGGCAACCGCCGACCATACACACAACATAACTTCATTTGAAGAAACAACTGCAAATGTAAATAATGCTGCAAGGATCACTGCAAAGATCAGAATCTTTACCAAACAGACAAGAACAACAAATGTACTGATCCTGCAGGAAAAGCCATATCCAATATAATCCATCAGGCTCTGTACCGGTGCTGACAGATCTACAGCTCCAAACTTCCATTCGGCAATCAAAATATTACTTAAGAATACTCCCGCCACAAATAATGCCATATAGACAAATGCTGCCGCATACTTAGACAACAATAAACGACTGTCTCCATTCCACGTTGTCTTATACAGATTTGCCAGACCATTCTTCTTATCCCGCAGCACCAGTTCCAGCACCAGAACAACCAGCAGGAAAAATATCAGAACATAACTTCCGGTAAAATTCAATGCCTTACAGATTCCATATCCGCCAACAAAGGATGCTTCTGTTCCCACAAGTCTTTCAAAATCCCTCTTTGTCCGTTCCAGATTACTGATCGAGAACTTTGTCTGAAATATGGAAATCGACTGATTCATCTCTGCATCTTCTATAACCTTCTGCAGATATTCGTCATACGTTGTGCTTGCCATATATTCATCAAACAACTGTTTATATGTCTCTGATTCCGGATCTTCCATATACATATCCATAATGGAATCCGGATCTGTCCGAAGCCTTGCATACTGTGTACTATCCACCTCATCAGTAGCAAAGGCTACGATCAACAGGCCCACATTCATAACTAAAAACAACAAAAAACATAATATTAATTTCCGGTTATATAAAATAGCCCGTATTTCATTTATAAAAAATCGAAAAAATCCACCTCTTCGTCCGGAATGACTGATGGTAGCAGCTTTTTCCATTTGTTTTGATCTACTCATATCGTCCTCCATTTCCACAGGCAGCCACTTTCTCTATCCGGAAATGACCAACCTGCAAAAAGCTACTCTCCAAATATACTTAAATATACATCTTCCAGATCCGGATTCTCTTTATCCGTGATTCTTCCGGTCAGGATCTCTGGTGCTGCCATCTCGATCAACACACCTTTTTTCAGCAGCATGATCTGACTTGCTATATCCTCAATATCCTGAACAACATGAGTAGCAATCAAAATAATCTTCCCTGCAGAATTATCATGAATCAGATTCCGTACATGGATCCTCTCCTTCGGATCCAGTCCTGCTGTTGGCTCATCAAAAATAATGATCTTTGAATCCCCAAGAAATGCCTGCGCGATCAGCAGTCTCTGCTTCATACCGCCGGAATATGTTCCGACCTTTCGATCCAGTACATCAAGAAGATTTACCTTTGATGCGTATTTCTCGATCTCATCATTCAGTACTTTTTTCTCTACTCCTTTCAACAATCCCATATATGCAAGGAACATCCGTCCGGTATAAAACGGATAGATCGCCTGCTGCTGTGGCATATAACCGATCAGCCGCTGATATTCCCGTTTCAGGGTATGAATATCTGTTCCATCCAGATAAATTTCTCCTGCTGTCGGTTTGATATTTCTTGTAATCAACTTCATCAAGGTACTTTTTCCTGCACCATTGGGCCCCAACAATCCATAAATTTCCTCTGAGAATGTCATGGAAAAATCATCAAGCGCCGTTGTATTCTTATATTCTTTCGAGATATGCTCCAGTTTTAATTCCATATCCTCATCCCCTTTATCACTCTTCCGGCCATTTCACCCAGTCAAATGCTTCCACAGTATTCTGATCTGCATTCTCCAGTTTTGTAAAATATGTATCCCGGAATTCTGTCCATCCTGTCACCGTCTGTTCACTCTGATCCGATGTGATTACATCTCCTGGCTTCATACCAGTATAATCATGTCCATCTATATATATCTTGTCACTTGATTCATCCAAGCCATAAATATCGGATATATAAGTTCCTTCTTCTGTAAAACAGGTATTTGCCAGATAAACAGTTCCTGTATCACATTGATAAAAAAACTTATTGTAATCTGTATTAATTGCATACAAGTATCGGTCCATACAATAAATATCTCCATCTACAATCCGAAAAATTTCTTTCTGATTCTGCAAGTCTGCATCACACGAATATATCACAGTCCATTCTACACCATTATCCAATTCCTTCGTTTCTATATAAATGCCACTTGCAGTACTGATTATATTAAAGGATTTCCCATATTCTGTATTTAAATTATCTGCAACAATTTCATCTTTATGGGTTTCTATATTATATGTAAGCAGTATAGTGTGCCTGTTTCTCTGGCTATCTTTATAACCATATGTCAGATAAATTTTTTCTTTGTTTTTATTATTTAATATATGAAGTGTTGAATTGTCATGTTCTGCATCTCCTTCATAACTTAACAATACTCGTAACCGCCTCCATCTCAGATCATATGAATACAACGTGCAATCAAGCTGATATTGATTCAATTTAAATCCATCATGATATTTCCATGTAGTAAAATATAATATTCCATCTATCATTTCCATATCAAAAACAGCGCCTTCATCTGCCGAATACAGAATACTCACTTTACTTCCATCCTTTTCTACTTCACGAATCTGTACAGCCCCTTTATATACAGCATCATCCTCATCATTAATTGTTACCTCAGAATCAAATTCACTTATATATAGTTTATCTTCATAATAAAGCATACTAGATCCCAGTCCAAATATATACGCATTACAGTTTTCTGTATTATGCTTGCAATTAGCTTTATTGCAAACCACTACCGATTTTCCCGTCTTTGAATCCAAAAAATAAAGAACATTTCTTTTTATATAATACATACCATCATCCGCAAAAGCTCTTAATGAAGAATATTCCACTTCATCTGGATATTTTTTTATTTTTCGTATGACAACATATCCTAATCCCATAATCAAACCAACGCATAAAATAATACAAATAATGCGCATCGTTTTATTCATCTAATAACCCCGCTTTCATCCTAAAAATCATAGGAAAATGCTCTGTTATAGCAAATTTCCTATGATGTCATCATTGTTAAATTATTCAGCAATATAAATTAATACTCTACTCGTCCTTTACCGTATGCTGCTGTATAATTTCTTCCATTCTTACTTACTGAGAATGTATTTCCCTGTACTAAATCATCAATACTATCGTCAACACTTGATGCCGTTGAACTTTCCCTAATCCACAATGTAACTTTGTCACATGGATTTGACGCTGTAAATGTATTTTTTATTGCCGACTTTGTCCTTGTTATACGCATATACCCCAATTCAGCGGAACTTCCCGATTTTCGAATATAATATGTATAAGTTGCACCTCCCCCATAATAATTTGTCTCTACAGCAGCAGCATGCACCGGAACCATTGCCGTTCCAAATACCATTACTGCCACCATAGCTGCAATCATTAATTTATTTTTCATTATCTTTACCATTTTGCTCATTTAAAAATCTCCTTTGTATGTTTTCCTATACCTTCAAACATGCATATTTACATTTCTACTTATGCAATGCTACCCTCCTTTGTTTTGTATTTACATACATATGAAAAAGCGGTATATTTATCTCATGTACTTTTTCATAAGTATATATAGCTGTGAGGCTCTGGTTCTCTTCGCAAAATTGTGCCAGAGTCTCCCTTTTTGTAAAGCACATGAGCTATCGTCAGCCAGTGCCCTTACATCTATATCCATTGACCATCTTTATATAATGATCAAGGTATATCGATTCCATTTTTCTATTTACTTATTGGATTTGTAATCTTTCTTACAGAAAGATTATGTGTACTATTTATTGTCTTAATTGTTGCTTTCACATTACAATACGGATTTGACGGTGGATTACTGCTTGTATACACAAAAGTTCTAGTATTTTTCCCTGTCTTACCGGAATGTGTTGCAGCATTATTATGCCAAGTTGATATTCCTTCTGCCTGCGTACTTAATACACTTGATTTCAATGTCACACTTGATGATATAGACATTACTACCTGATATTGTGGTTGTTTCTTAGAATTTTTGCCTAAATAATAATATGCAAAGCTGCATGTAATCTTATCGTTCGCTATTGATTGAGGCATTATTTTAATTTCTTCTTGGTTATCCGATTCATAAACTACTGTTCCATCATATTTTATATGTACAACTTCCTGTCCTATCAGCTCCATTGTATTTTCTGTTTCTTTTTCCACTACTATAGATTCCGTTGTTTTCGCATGGACGAACATTGGAAGTTCCAATATTAACATACATGCTAATGCCATACTTATTATCTTTCGCACTACTTTCTTCATTTTCTTACATCTCCTTTTTTCTTTTTTGTTTTATAAAATGCCAGATAACATTTCCTATACATACAATAACACACATTGACTCGAATACTATTTTTATTATTGCTGTCTTTATGTTAAGGTCATATTCCGTATATACTAGCATTCCAGGTCCCGGACTAACATATATATAATTGTATCCCCTATACAGTATCCTACATTCCGTAAACAACAGATATCCCACCACGATTCCGATCAATATCCAGATCACAGCAAGCGCCCATTCTTTCGTTCGCTTTCTCATTCCGAGATCTTCATATTCCTGAATAATGTCTGAGGCTTCTCCTAGTTCTGCGATTGCTTCCTCTATGGTTTCTCCTTCTGCCAGTTTATCATCTAATGATCGTCCCAGATCCTTTACCATCTGTATCCGTTCCTTTAATGGTGCATGCAGATGCATGAATATCTTCATAAGATATTTCTTCTTTTTCATTTCTTTTGTTCCCCTTTTTATTTATAGCTCATTATCTTTTTTCTTTGCTTTTCTTCGTCTTTTATAATGATAGATCACATTTCCCATGCAAATACAAAAACCTATGCTTTCCACAATCACTTTGCCCCACGTTCCCCCTGCCTTTGGTCTAAAATCAATCCACTCATATCCTGTCGGTGCTATATACTGATTGATCTCATGATATCCGGTATATAATGTATATCCGTCAATCACCAACAGAACACCAAGACAGATTCCAACCAGGATCCAGAGCATCATCCATACATACTCCTTTGTCTGCTGCCGCATACCGATATCGTTATACTCTTCTGTCAGTGCGGAAGCTTCACCAAGCTCCTCAAACACTTCATCGATCGTCATGCCCGAGTCCAATTTATCATCTATAGATCGTCTTATCTCTTTTACAAACTGCATCCGCTGTCCAAATGGTGCATGCAGTAAAATAAATATTTTAATCAGATATATGTTTTTTCTCAAAGCCTCGTACCATTCCTTCTATCTGCGCCCAGTAACTCCACTGTTCTTCCAATAGAAGCTTCCCTTCTTCTGTAATCTTATAGAATTTCTTTGGTTTTCCATTCTCGGATGCCATCACCCATTCACTAACGATCGCACCATCTTCTTCTAATCTGTGCAGGATCGGATACAGTGTTCCTTCTTTGATATCCATTCCGGCAACACATCGTGCATTAAAACGATTGACAATGTTATAACCATAATCCTTTTCATCTGCTATGATCTGCAGGATAAGCATGGGAAGTATGCCTTTTTTAAACTGATTTATACTTTGATTTGCCATAATTTCTCTTCCTATTATTTTATACCTAGTAATACCAAGTATATGGCATACATATGTATTTGTCAATTTATTTTACACGCTTGATGTATTCAGAACACCTCTACTATAACAGATTGTTCCTGAAAAAACTGCAAAATGAACCGAGTGGTCAAAAACAGGGAGTGAACGGTAAATTTCTTACTGTCCACTCCCTGTTTTTGACCACTCAGTCTTATATAGTATCCTGTTTCTGTTTGATATTCTGAATCACGATCTGTTCCTGATCGTAAATATGCTGATGCATAACTGCTTTTGCTTTCTCTACATCTCCATGCAATATCGCCTCCGTGATCTCGTCATGCTCACGAAGCAGCTTGCCATGATATCCGGTATCCCGCACATATTCCACACGGTATCGGTACACCTGCTCTCCGAAGTTCTTGGTAAGACTCACAAGTCTTGGATTGTTGCTTAATTCACAGATTGTCTCATGAAAGGCAACATCTGTATCTACGATATCCGGCACACGACCGGAACGGACTGCCTCACGGAAATTCTCACAGGCTTCTCTTAATCTGAGTCTGCCGTCTTCATCAATCCGCTTGCAGGCAAGTTCGACTGCCAGTTCTTCCAGACTCAGACGGATCTCCAATGCATCCCGGAGATCCTTCTCCGTGATACGGGCAACCTCTGCACCTTTCCTTGGAACCATCACGACTAAGCCCTCTAATTCCAGCATCCGGATTGCTTCACGCACCGGAGTCCGGCTGACACCCAGACGTTTTGCGAGTGCCACTTCTAATAACCGTTCGCCCGGTTCAAATTCTCCATGTACGATGGCATCCCGCAACGCTTCAAATACAACCTCCCGAAGCGGAAGATACTCATCCATATTTAACTTCAACTCCATAAGTTACCCCATTTCTCTCTATTTCTTCTGCAGAACAACTCCCTCTGTCCTGCCTGATCTTACACATTATATGGCTGTGTGACAAATACCTGCTTTGCCAGCTTCCGGCTGCGGATCGCATCTGCCGCTTTCTCCGCTTTTTCCTTCTCTGTAAATATACCAAATACAGTCGGACCGCTTCCACTCATAAGTGAATTCATTGCACCACATTCTTTCATGCAAGCTTTGATCTCTGCAATAACCGGATACCGTACCTCAGTTACTGTCTCTAGCACATTCTCCATACGTTCCGTGATGCCCTGTAAACTCTGTTCTTCCAGTGCCATCACCATGCCGTCTATATCCGGATGTTTTTCTAATTCATTTGCATGCAGGTTCTCATATACCATCTTCGTCGATACCGCGATCGGCGGTTTTGCAAGTAGGATATAGCAGTCCGGCATCGGTGCAAGTGCCGTCAGCTTCTCGCCGATTCCTTCTGATAATGCAGTTCCTTTCATGATACAGTATGGAACATCCGCACCAAGCTTCACTCCATATTCCATCAGCTTATGTTTCGGAATCTGAAGATCAAAGATCTTATTCATTCCGATCAGCGCTGCTGCCGCATCAGCACTTCCGCCAGCCATTCCGGCTGCAACCGGAAGCTCTTTCTGAAGAAATACTCGGATTCCACGCGTGATCTGATATTCCTGTTTCAACATCCGACATGCTTTATATACCAGATTATCTTCATTTACCGGAAGCTCGTCCGCATTTGTGCTGAGAACGATCACATCCTCATCCACTGTCTCAAATGTCAATGTGTCATGTAACTTTACTGTCTGCATGATCATCTTTACTTCATGATAACCGTCCGGTCTTCTTCTGAGCACGTCCAGCCCCAGATTTACTTTACCATATGCCTGTAATTCTATCTTCATGTTTCTTATTTCTTCCTCACTGAATATCCGAATTTTCCCAGTTTCTTTCCAAGTTTAAAATATTCTCCATGGGAATAAGCCACCAGTCCAAGCTGGTTAAGCTCAAATTTGCCATTTTCATTCATGTATACTTCATCCACCTGTACGCCGGTCACCTCTGCCAGGAACATATGATGACTTCCAAGTGGGATCACTTCTTTTACCTTACATTCGATATTGACCGGGCTCTCCGCGATACCCGGTGTGGCAACTGTAAGTCCCGGACAGGTATGAAGTCCTGTTGCTTTGAATTTGTCTATATCCCGTCCACTCTTTACGCCACAATAATCGGTCGCAAATGTCAGCTTCTCAGTCACCAGATTGATCACAAATTCTCCACTGGCTTTTATAATATCATAAGAATAGCGTTCCGGTCTAACAGATATTGAAACCATCGCCGGAGAACTGCAAATCGTTCCTGCCCATGCGATCGTGATGATATTCGGTTGTCCACCTTCCCGCTTACATGTTACCATAACTGCCGGTACCGGGTACAACATATTTCCCGGCTTCCATAATTGTCTTCCCATCTATAACCTCCTGGTGTTCGACTTTTATTTTCTCAATTCTTATATTTTATACTATTTTCATGGCTTCTGTATACTATCTGATTGAAAATTTCTGATTAATTCTTCTTTCCGGCTCCGGCTCATCTGCTTGATGTGCCACTCTCTGCTCATCGCTTCCTCCGGCGTCTCTGATTCCTCATAATAAACAAGGACAACAGGACGCCGGCTTCTGGTATACTTGGCGCCCCCTCGTCCTTCATTATGTGCTTTCATCCGCTTTTCCAGATTATTCGTCCATCCGGTGTAATACGTTCCGTCCTTACACCGGACTATGTAAGTATAGTTGTGTTTTTCTTCTGTCGTACTCATTGTGTTCTTACCCACATGTTTTCTTTTTTATCCAAAGCCGATATCGACTTTCTATGTATCCGGGTATGCCGCCGGAGTTTCTCCGGCAGCTTTCCCCTGAACTCATTTTTGAATCCATTATAATAAAGCAGACAGATCCCTGTACTTCATCAGTAAGTCTCGCATCTTCATGCGCTCTCATATCCGGCTGTGCTTCACATTCCGGCATCTTTCTCTCATTATTCCGTCTGCGCGTTTACTATAATTATACTCATAAACTGTCATTTTGCTACTAAAAAATGAAAGATACATCATTATTATGACGCAAAACCTGTCTGTAGGTTTTTGAATCAAAATGGAAAATACATTACATATTATTTCGCAAGTCGTTTGCACTCTATTTCAACGCAACGGTGCTAAGCTCCTCGCCTGTGGCGACTCACTAAGAACCGGCGGTGAAAAAGGCTTGCTACATAATAGTAATGCTATTTCCCATTTTTGCTTTATATATCAATACATAAACAGGTTTTGCTTCATCTTAATAATGTATCTTTTATCTTTCATTTTTGTTCCAAAAACTTACCGGCAGGTCGACTATTTACGCACGCTTCTTTGCTGCTTTTTCTTCTGCGAGTACTTTCTGGAATTCCTGCATATCGGTTGCAATCTCTTTGCTTAACAGAAGCAGGCAGATCAGGTTTGGAATCGCCATCAGTGCATTTGCGATATCCGAGAAGTTCCATGCCAGATCCAGCGAAGTCGTCGCACCGATGTATACTACAAGGGAGAATATGATACGATAGATCATGTTGTATTTGTGGGAATGGAACAGGTATTCAAAGGCTTTCTCTCCATGATACTCCCAACCAAGAATTGTCGAGAATGCAAATAATGCAATACCTATCGTTACCAGCCATGCTCCCGCCTTACCCAGAACTGTCTCAAATGCTTTGATCGTCAGCGCCGATCCTGTATAGGCTTCTTCATAATAATATGTACCATCTTCATCAAAAATATAAGCATTGCAGCCAGAGGTCCATGCACCTGTGATCGCGCCATTCTCATAAACTGCTTCCAGACTATCCGGCTGATGCTGAAGTTTTGCAAATGCTTCACTATCGGAAGCGTCTGCATATGGTGTCAGAACGATATCCTCTGCTCCACCGGACAAAGTCAATGTTCCATCTTGGTATGTAACGGTATATTCTGTCGTCACCATCTTACCCTTTTCTTCATGTGTCAGAGCCAGTGTATCTTCGGCTTCAGAAGTGATCACATATGAACCTTCCGTCGTTGTCGATGTTTTACCGATCACACCGGAGCTTGCGATTACCAGACCGGTGATCGTACATACAACAATCGTATCCCAGAAGGTTCCTGTCATGTTGATATATCCCTGACGAACCGGGTTATCTGTTGTAGCTGCTGCTGCGGTGATCGCTGCTGATCCCATACCTGCTTCATTTGAGAAACAACCACGGGCAACACCGAACCGCATTGCATTTGTCATAGATGCAACTACGGTACCAAGCACACCGCCGGATACGGATTTCATGGAAAATGCCATTGTGAAGATCTCACGCAGGCCTTCCGGCACATTCGATATATTTCCGATAATTACTATAAGTCCTGCAAGCACATAGAATATTGCCATAAACGGAACAACGATCGCGGAAATCTTTGATATGGATTTGATACCACCGATAATAATCATTAAGGCAAGGATCGTAAGGATCACACCGATGATGATCGGATTGATGTGAAAGGTCTCATTCATGGAAGATGCGATTGAGTTCGCCTGTGTCATATTTCCGATACCAAAGGATGCAACAACCGCAAAGAATGCAAACAGCCAGCCGAGCACACTTCCGAATCTTTTGTGTTTCAATGCTTTCTTCATCGTATACATCGGTCCACCTGAGATTTCTCCTTTGGCATTTACCTCACGGTATTTGATCGCCAGCATACATTCTGAGAATTTCGATGTGATTCCGAACAACGCCGAGATCCACATCCAGACCAGAGCACCCGGACCACCGGATACCATTGCTGTCGCCACACCTACGATATTTCCGGTTCCGATCGTTGCAGCAAGCGCTGTCGTCAGTGCCGAGAATGGGGATACATCACCGGTTCCTCTGTTCTTTGTTCTTGCTTCTTTACTAAGTGTGCTCTTGATCGCATATCCGAGATTCCTCCACGGCAGGAATCGCGTCCGTATCGTCAGAAAGATACCGGTTCCTACGAGAAGCACCAGCATCACCGGTCCCCACACAAACGAATCAACTGCACTTACAATCTGATTGAGTTTTTCCATACCCATCGCCTCCATATTCATTCCTATTTCTTGTTGTGTAATTGACAACTTCATTAACGAGAAAAAGGTGCAGGGAAGTTGCTATCTCCAGTACTTCCTTGCACCTTTTAATATGCTATCTATAATACAGACGCTTTCCGAAAAAAGCAAGTATAAATTTGCTTTTTTCGGCATCGGTCAATGCCCTGTATTATTTATGCGTTTTTCTTTACACCAAGTGTTACCTTTTCGCCGTTGATGTTCCATTCCTTGGAATAGCCATCTACACTTCCGGTTACCAGTGCATCTGCCATAACGTCAGACTTGATGCTGTCAGCATTTGCATTCATAAGTCCGGTTGCCTTGTCGCTTCCCTCTGCATAGACTGTGATCTTGTCCATTACTTCGAAGCCAGCTTCCTTTCTCATGGTCTGGATCTTGGATACGATCTCTCTGACAAATCCCTCCTCTAAGAGTTCTTCTGTCAGATTTGTGTCGATAACAACTGTTACCGCACCATCTGCCTCTGTAACGTAGCCTTCGGTCTGTGCGATATCGATCAGCAGATCTTCCTCTGCCAGAGATACCTCTGTGCCGTTTACGTCAAATGTCAGAGCACCCTTTTCCTTCAGCTCTGCCATAGCTGCATTTCCGTCAACAGATGACAGATATGCCTTGATTCCGCCTAACTGCTTGCCGTACTTTGGTCCTACGGTACGAAGCTGTGGCTTGAATGTGTAAGAACTGAAGCTTGCGATATCTTCTGTAAATACTACGTTCTTGATGTTCAGCTCGTCTTTGACGATCGCTGTCTCATCCTCTGTCAGCTCTTTTGCTGCCTTTACATACATGGTTCCGATCGGCTGTCTATTCTTGATATTTGCAGTATTTCTGGCTGCACGTCCAAGAACAACAATCTTTAAGATCTCATCCATAGCTGCCTCAAGGTCTGTGTCGATCATCTTCTCCTCTACCTTCGGGAACTCGCACAGATGAACAGATAATGGAGCATCCTTATCAATGCTTCTTACCAGATTCTGGTAAATATCCTCTGCCATAAACGGAATCAGCGGAGCTGCTGTCATGGAGATCGTAACAAGGGCTGTATACAGTGTCATGTAGGCATTTACCTTATCCTGCTCCATACCCTTTGCCCAGTATCTCTCACGTCCACGACGAACATACCAGTTAGAAAGGTCATCTACGAACTCCTCTAATACTCTGGTTGTCTCAGGGATCTTGTATGCTGCAAGGTTCTCATCAACAGCCTTTACGGTTGAGTTCAGCTTTGATAATAACCATTTATCCATCAGTGACAGCTTCTCGTAATCCAGCTCATGCTCAAGTGGATTGAAGTTGTCGATATTTGCATATAATACATAGAATGCGTAAGTGTTCCATAAGGTTCCGAGGAACTTTCTCTGGCACTCGATAACCGCATCTTCATGGAAACGGTTTGGAAGCCATGGAGCAGAGTTGCTGTAGAAATACCACCGGATCGCATCTGCACCGTATTTGTTCAGTGCATCCATCGGATCTACTGCATTTCCCTTGGACTTACTCATCTTCTGTCCATCCTTATCCTGTACATGTCCGAGGACAATTACATTCTTGAACGGAGCCTTGTCAAATAACAGGGTTGAGATCGCCATCAGAGAATAGAACCATCCTCTTGTCTGGTCAACTGCCTCGCTGATGAAGTCAGCAGGGAAGTGCTTCTCGAAGATGTCTGCATTCTCAAACGGATAATGCCACTGTGCAAATGGCATGGAACCTGAATCGAACCAGCAGTCTATAACTTCAGATACTCTGTGCATCTGCTTACCGCACTCCGGACATTTGATCGTTACAGCGTCGATGAACGGACGGTGCAGCTCGATCTCATCCGGGCAGTTGTCGCTCATGCTCTTTAATTCTTCGATCGAACCGATCGCATGACGGCATCCGCATTCACATTCCCAGATATTTAACGGAGTTCCCCAATAACGGTTACGGGAAAGTCCCCAATCCTGTACATTCTTTAACCAGTCACCGAAACGTCCCTTACCAATGCTCTCAGGAATCCAGTTTACGGTGTCGTTATTCTTAACCAGCTTATCTCTGACTGCTGTCATCTTGATAAACCAGGTATCTCTTGCGTAGTAGATCAGTGGAGTATCACATCTCCAGCAGTGTGGATATTCATGCTCAAACTTTGGTGCATCAAACAGAAGTCCTGCTTTGTCAAGGTCAACCAATACCTTTGGATCTGCATCCTTTACAAAGATTCCCGCATAAGGGGTTTCCTCTGTCAGATCACCCTTGCCATCTACGAACTGTACAAATGGAAGATCGTACTTTCTTCCTACATTTGCGTCGTCCTCACCAAATGCAGGTGCGATATGAACGATACCTGTACCATCCGTCATAGTTACATATGAATCACATGTAATGTAGTGACCCTTCTTATGCTGCTTCTCGCATACAGGCTTTACGCACTCATATAATGGTTCGTACTCTTTGTATTCCAGATCTTTTCCTTTGTAAGTCTCTAAGACTTCATATGCAGGTACAGCAGGTGTATCGTCTGTAGCCTCCTTTGCAAGGGAACCGAGTACCTTGTCTGCCAGTGCTTCTGCCAGATAATAGGTATATCCGTCCGCTGCCTTTACTTTGACATAAGTCTCATCTGGATTTACACAGAGGGCTACGTTTGATGGAAGTGTCCAAGGTGTAGTTGTCCATGCAAGGAAATATGCATCTTCGTCGATAACTTTGAATCTTACAACTGCGGAACGTTCCTTTACAGTCTTATAACCCTGTGCTACTTCGTGGCTTGACAGTGGAGTTCCGCAACGCGGACAATATGGCACGATCTTGAAGCCTTTGTATAAAAGTCCCTGATCCCAGATCTTCTTCAGTGCCCACCACTCGGACTCGATGAAATCATTGTGGTATGTTACATATGGATCATCCATATCTGCCCAGAATCCTACCTTGCCGGAGAATTCTTCCCACATACCTTTGTATTTCCATACGGATTCTTTACATTTCTGAATAAATGGCTCCAGACCGTATTCCTCAATCTGCTCTTTGCCATCGATTCCTAAAAGTTTCTCAACTTCCAACTCTACAGGAAGGCCGTGTGTATCCCATCCTGCCTTTCTTACTACGTTATGGCCCTTCATTGTCTGATATCTTGGAATCATATCCTTGATAACTCGTGTAAGCACATGGCCGATATGTGGCTTACCGTTTGCTGTTGGAGGTCCATCATAAAATGTGTAAGTCGGAAGATCCTTTGTTTCTTCCACACTCTTCTCAAATACCTGATTTTCTTTCCAGAAATCCAGAACCTTCTGTTCTCTGTCTACGAAATTCAATTTGGTCGATACTTTTTCGTACATGTTGTTCTTCCTTTCTTTTTATTCAATGTATGCAAAATATTATTAGACAAACTTTTCTATAAAGTAAAAAAAGCCGCCGCCGCAAAAAGGACGAAGGCTTAAAGTTCTCGTTATACCACCTATTACTTGCATACTAACATATGTGCTTCCCGTAACGAGGGAATGACGTCAGAGCCTACTGGCTGTCGTTTTCGGTCTGAAGCTTAAGAGTGATCTTCCATCATCTTCTACTCGCACCGGTCTTGCACCATCTCCGGCTCGCTCTGCCTTTCAAACATGATCTACTGTCTCTGTCATCGCTTTTCTTCTTATTTTTATCAACCTTGAGTATAGCAACCATGAGCATTCTTGTCAAATTATTTTTTACAAAATACCTCTTGACATATTATACTATACGTCATATAGTATAGTGCATAAGGAGGTATACATATGGATATTCAATTAAAACGCGGTATGCTGGATGTCTGTGTACTGGCTGCGATCAAGGATGAAGATTCTTATGGATATCAGATCATCAAGGATATGAAACCCTTTGTAACGATATCGGAATCTACATTGTATCCGATCCTGCGAAGACTGGAAGCCGGCGCATTCCTCACCGTTCGCTCCGTAGAACACAACGGACGGCTTCGGAAATACTATCATATTACCGATGCAGGCAAAGCACGAATCGAGGAATTTAAAGAAGAATGGAAAGAACTTGAATCTATATATCGTTTTATTATCAGAGAGGAGAATGACAATGACTAAACAGGAATATTTGTCAGCGATCCGGGGAAAGATCCGGAAAATGCCGGCAGACGATATTAATAAATTTATGGATTATTATAGTGAAATGATCGATGACCGTATGGAAGATGGCCTGTCGGAGGAAGAAGCGGTTGCCGATATGGATGCCCCGGACGATGTCGTTGATCAGATCCTGGCAGATATGCCACTGACGAAACTTGTGAAAGAAAAAATCAAACCATCCCACCGATTAAAGGCATGGGAGATCATTTTGCTGATTCTTGGTTCTCCTATATGGGCTCCGCTGTTACTGACCGCGATCGTTCTGGTCATTGCCATGGCGGTTGTCATTTTGGCACTTCTCCTGTCCTTCTATGTAATCGTACTCTCGATGGCAGTTGCAGGTATCGCCGGGCTGCTGGGAGTTATTCCATTTTTTGTTACACAGAATGTTCCGGCTGCCCTTTTCATGCTTGGAGCTGCATTTGCCGGAATCGGACTTGCGATCCTGTTCATCGTAGCCGTAAAGCCTGTTACGATCGGCATTTTCAAGCTGTACAAGGCATCCGTCAATGGAATTAAGAGAATGTTTGTAAAGGAGAGATAATTATGAGTAAATCCAAAAAAGCTGTTATTGTTGCTTCTATATTTATAGTGGTCGGCGTCATTATCGTATTCTTAAGTTTTGCAATTAACGGATTCCATTTTCCAAATGGTTCTGTCGACCTGCTCGGTATGAAAGCCTTGCCGGACTATGTGAAGAAAACAGTTCAGATCAAAGATGATTTCAACGCCGTTGATATCGCAGGCGAAGCATCTACCGACGTCATGATCAAAAACTCCGACAACGGAACGAATTACATCGAATATTATGATACAGATGGTCTGACCAACCATGCAGAGGTTGTTGACGGCGTGCTCACCTTCCGCTGCGAAGACAAACGTACCCACCATCCGACAATCTCACTCGGATTTGGTCAGGATACTACTACCGTTGTTTATCTGGCAGATAAAGAATACGAATCTATCCAGGTAACCACAGCAAGTGGAGATATCGACTATCTGTATTCTCACAAGACTGATAGCAAGCCAGTGTTTAACTCTTCATATACCAGTCTTAAGACAAACAGCGGTGACATCCATATCGCAGATATCGAAGCTAATACCCTCACAGTCAAAACTACATCGGGTGATATCTCTATCAGCAATGGTTCATTTACAACTAAGCTAGAGCTTCATGCCTCAAGCGGTGATATCCAGTTGAACCGCATAACAACAGATCAGGCAGAATTCTATACCACAAGCGGCTATGTATCAGCCAGTGACATTACTGCTAATACCAGTCTTTCCAGTAATACGACGAGTGGCGATATTGATATGTCCATCACGGCCGCTGATACGATCAGCATTTCTGCTACGAGCGGCGACATTGATCTGGCTCTTGCTTCTGACCGAAGCTATAGCTTCTTAGCAAATACACAAAGTGGTAATATCGATATTCCACATGGTGCAAATGATTCCGAATATGAATGTGGTGTCACCACAACCAGCGGCGATATTAGCATCAGACAGAAGTAATATTAGTGAATATTATTTAAAAAAAAGTCTATAAAAACGAAAAAGGGATTGCCCTGTTAAAACAGATCTACCGCTGTCTCTGTAGATGACATTACGAGGATTTCGTTGAGAGATGCACATTGTCAGTAAATACGAGTGCTTGTTTGAGCCGAAGGCGAGTTAGCACAG
>OOBV01000702.1_pt1 | contig 28876 bp, 43 predicted proteins | sample 1671731 | NCBI WGS metagenome assembly OOBV01 (sample SAMN06348186, study PRJEB24527) | human gut metagenome | biome: human gut; feature: ankylosing spondylitis patient; material: feces | host: Homo sapiens | place: China | collected 2015-10
TGATGTTCGGTAACCCCGCCTCAACGAGGTTGCCGACCTCCGAAGTCGTCGTCGTGTACTCCGCGAACCTTCTGTGCAAATTCGGCAGAGTGAAGGTCGTAGAACCGTCGCCCGCTCCGCACCGCGTGCCGATCACCGAGAAAAGGTTCGCGTACGTCGTGCGCGAGACGTTCGAGCCGTTGCACAGCAGGTACCCTTCCGGCACAGACGTGCCGAGGAAGGGAAGGATCATCCCCGTCGGCACTGCCGCAGGGATCAGCGCGGCGATGGCCTGCGCGACGGCCCAAGGCGTCATGATCTTCACCTTCGACGTTCCGGCTTCGGCCTCTTCCTTCGTCGCGATGGCGGCGGAGGCGAGGCGGTCGAAGGTGAGCACGCCCGCGGCGACCTTGGCGTTCGTCACGGCGTCGTCCGCGAGCTGAGTGTCGGTCACGGCGCTGTCCGCGAGCTTTGCGGTGGTGACGGCCTTGTCGACGATCTTCGCGGTTTCCACGGCATTCTTGGCGAGCTTCGCAGCCGTCACGAGAGCGTCGGCAAGCATCGACGTCGCGATCTTTTTGTCCTGCATCCATGCCATGGACTGCAAGGCCGTCAGGAACTGCAGGGGGTCGGGCGTCTGCGACGGCGTAAGCCCCGCAGCCTTGATGAGACTGACGCGCATCGCCGCGATGAGGTTGAACCACGGGGCCCCGGGGAGAGTCGCGCGCTGTCCGGTCACAGGGTCGCCGTCCTGGGCGAAGCCGCTTGAGGTGAGCTCGGTGTAAGTCGGAAGGGTCTGCGTCGCGGCGTCCTGCCAGTAATCGACAAGGTCGGTGATTTCCACAGTGGTAGCCATAGGGATTTACTCCTCGTATTCGAAGATGACCTCGGCATGTGCCGGCGCGTTCTTGCGCACCAGGCACTCGAGAAAAGAGATGCCCCACGACGCGAGACGCTCATCAGCCCGCGAAGTGGTACGGAAAAGGTTTTTGGAAGAAGTGAGCGACGTCCGCACGACGATCACGTAGGCATGCGCCCAGTCCGTCCCCCAGATCGGCGAGTCGACCCGAGAAGTGACACGGAAGGGGTCGTAGGCGCCGGTGTCGACGTCGATGTCGAAGATGGCGCCTAGCTCGTCGTAAAAGTCGTGCGTCAGACCGCTTCGCCTCACGAGAAGAAGCAGCGTCTGCCGCTTTTGCTCATCGGTCAGGTCGTCGAGCCCGATCATGCACTCGTCAGGGATTCCGTAGACCCGAAGCCAGTCCTCAAAGGTCTCGGCGCAGGTCCGCGGATCAGCCTCTTCGATCAGCTTCATCGCGAGCGCGTCGATGCGTTGCAGTTGGGTCGCCCCGGAAGTGAGCACCGCACTCCCGGGCGAGCCGGTCATGCGATGCCATGCGGGCCCCGGCGGAAGAAGAAGCGTCAGCGCCTGGTCGTAGTCTCGATCACTCATAGGTCACGCTCCCGACGACCAAAAGCTCGTCGACGTCCGCGCCGATGTCTTCGGTCGGGCTGACGAGCTCAAAGTCCTCTTCTCCGGCGGCGGAAGAGATCGCCTGCCGGACGTGTGAGATCAGAAGCGCTTTGCCGGGCTCCGCCTCGCGGATGAAGAGGCTTTTCAGCTCCGCTTCGATCTGAGCCCGCACCGAAGGCGTATCCGGGTAGAGATCTTTGATCTGAAAGTTCACCGTCTTCGCGACGGGCGCCACGACTGTGGTCGCCGCCGTGACCGGCGCGTTTTCGGCGATGTAGTCGGAGACGATTCCCACCATCCCCTCGGTCGGGACGCCGTTTTCGGTCAGTCCGTCGGTCGCGAAGCGAACCGTCACCGTGCCGATCCCAAGCTCCTTCGGAAAGCACCAGGCGCGGGTGACGCCCGGGACTTCCATCGCCCACGCGACGTAATCGGTCGCGGTGCCGCCTCTCGGAGGATTTTGCAGTCGATAGATGAGACGGTCGCGAAGACTGTCATCACTTTCCGCCTCGGTGCCGCCCGCCATCTCGCTCCCCGTCGCTTCGGTCGAGACGCCGGAGAGAGGAGAGGCCAGGGTGTAGGTTTCGCCGGCCTCTCGGTTCCCTGCCGTGCCGGTTGTCATGCACTGCACGGGGACTTCGCTTTCGTCGACCTCGGACTCCTCCGTCGTCGCGAAGCGCGTCTCCCCGTCGGCCGCCACGAAGACGGTTCCGACCGGGATCGTCGCCCCGGCGGTTCGCGTCACGGTAAGCGTGCCGGTGGCCGCCGTCGCGTCGCGCCGGTAGATGCCTTGGATCGACGCCTGCCGCTCCAAAAAGCTTTTCTCCGAAGAGTCGGGGAAGAGCTGCTTCACGACCCAATCGATGTAGGCATAGAGTCCGTGCACGCCGAAGGCGAAAACCTTCGGGAGCACGCGAAGGTTCGACTGACGCAGCTGTGTCGCGCCCGCCTCCCGCTCGGCGTCGGCCTGCATCTGGGAGATCAGCTCCCGAAGAGAAGGTCTGTCAAATGCCATTCAAATTTCTCCACACATCTTCAAAGCGAAGCGTCCGGCTGTCGCGGTTTCGCATCACGGTCACCAAAAGGTCGACCCGGTCCAGCGCGCCGCGCTCGGCCGTCACCTCCACGGAATCGGCCACGCCGTCGTCGACGAGCCACTCGAGCGCTTCGGCAGCGTACTGCCGGGCTCTTTCTATGGTCGTGGGCGTGATCTTCTGACGACAGAGAAGCCAGAGCCTCGAGCCCGTGACCTCCCCGGCATCGGCGTAGGAGTCGCCCCAAAAGCCGTAGCGCCGGGAGCCGTCAAATTCATCGTCGTCATGCGCCCGCGCCCAAGAGAAGAGCGAGATCATCACGGCCCGCGCCAAGTCGTCCGAGGCGAAAAAGGAAAGCTCGGACTCTTTCCCATGAATCAAAAGCGTGTTTTTCATGCTCACTTCGGCGGCGACGTATCGGCGCCGTCTCCTTGCTCGGTGTGGACGTGGCCCTGCAGACTGATCGCGCCGGCGGTGACGTCGCCCGTCGCACTGATCGACCCGGTGACCGACGCTCCGGATCCGCCGGAGACCGTCATGCCGCCGGTGCCCGTGATGAGTCCGTCGACCGAAAGCGTCCCGGTGATGTGGACCGAGGGTGCATCGATCGTCACCGCTCCGCTCTGGAGGGTCGTCGTGCCGCTCACCGTGGCGAGCGCGTTTCCGCCGACCGTTGCGGTGAGATCCTTCGGCGTTTCGACCACGATCCCGTCTCGTGCCAGGACGACTTTCTGCCCCTGATCGTCAAAGACGGCCACTTCGCCCTCCTCGACGTGGAGACGAAAGCGTCTGTCCGCCGTCACGAGAACGACGCCGTGGCTTCGGTCCCCATTGAAAAAGGCGCCGATTGCCTCAGCGCCCTCCTTGACCCGAGAGGTGTAGCCGTAGGGCTCGAAGTGCTCCAAGCCCTCCCGCACGTCCCCGGGGAGAAACTCGGCCTGCACGGTCCGCATCATCGGGGTGTCGTCCACCGACTCCACGACGCCGCGCGCAAGCAGTCCCCTCAAAAGTGTCAAAATCTTCTTCATTTCACCTCCGAGAGCCAGGATGCTTCCGCCGCTTCGGTGCTTTCCGACACGGGAGGCTCCGCTTCGAAGGCTTCCTGAGGCGCCAGATTGAGCGTCGCGCTCATCCCCTGCTCGGACAGGGTGTAGGTCACTTCCGAGAGGAGAAGCGTTCGCTCGAAGCCGAAGAGGCCGTCCCTCACTGCGACGAGGGTGTTCGGTCGCCAGAGTCGACCCTGCGCGTCGCGCCACCCGACGACGGTGTAGGACACGGCCCGGAGAAGCGCACGGCGCCGTCTCTGCTCGAAAGAAGCGATCTGCCGGCAGAGATCCGGAGAAAGGGAGCCGGAGTGCGTGAGCGCGAGCATGCGGTATCGCTTCGTCTCGACGTCCTCGACCTCCGCCCGAAGGTGCGCGGCGGCCGCCCCGAAAGCGAGGTCCGATCCGGCTCTTTGGCCTTCGACGATGTAGCTCGAGAAGACGTTCGAAGCGTCCCGCTTCATGCTCCCGCTGAGGATGTTGACGCCGAGTTCCAGTCCGCCCGACGCTTCGCCGAGCGCCCCTGGCTTCGTGAGCACCAAGCGCCCCGCTTCGTCGTCCGTCGCCATGAGCTGACCGATCGTCAAAAGCCGCGAGATGCTTTCGAAGACCGTCTCGCCCGGCTGGACCGCGTGCTGTTCGATCGGCGATCCGGTCGACGCCTGGGCGACGACTTCGACGCCGTAGGGCGCACAGAGGTCGGCCGCGATCTGCTCGACCTTCTGGTTCTTCCACTGCGCGGCCTTGGGGGTCGCGGGCGTGGAGACGGGGCCCGAAGGTCCGACGAGTTTCATGCTCGACCACGGCGAGGAATCCTCGGCGGTCGCGCTCGACACGGCTGCGGCCATCGGGCAGCAGTCGATGATGTCGGCGGTCTTGCTTCGCCCGCTCACCTGCACTCTCACGAAGTTGGCGCCGTAGGAAATGGGGTTCGCGAAGATGTAGCCGGTGATGACCGGATCGCTTCCGATCCATACTTCGCACGGGTCGCCCAAGTCGAAAGCGTTGAGCACAGTCTTCGCCTCGGGCCATCGGTAGGTCACGCCGACGCTGAAGGACCGCGCGGCCATGGTGATCCCTGCCGTGATCGTCACGTCCGTCCACCCCTTGAGCTCGCGCCCTCCGGTGCGGATCGTCACGAGGTTTTTGTCGACCTTACTCATTCAAAACCTTTAGAACGTTCGGGCAGAAAAGCGGGTTTGTCACCCCGTTGCGCACGACGATTTCCTGCGCACGAGTCGCGTCGCCGTAGAGCTCCATCGCCGTGACGCACGACGGGAGCACGGCCCCGGCGTCGTAGTCGTACAGCCTGGCCTGTTCTTCCGCTCGGGAAGAAAGGTCCTTGCTGACGGCGGTCGCCGCTTCTCGAAGGGCCATGAAAACCTGATCGTCCTCGACGTCGAGCATTTCCTCTTCGAGGCGACCGACGATCCGTTCACGCGCCTCGAGCATCTCGTCGTAAGAGATCGTCGGAGACGAGGAGAAGGACCCGGACGACGTGACAGTGCCGACCTCGGTCGTGCCGGTCCCGGAATCGACAACGGCCTCGCCTTCATCCGGAAGGATCGAGGAGCTCGCCACCGTGGAGTCGACGTCCGTGCCGATCAGCGTCGAGACGCCGACCGCCTGAACGAGGACCGCCTGCCGACAAAGCGAGTAGACCGCCTTTCGGTTCGACTCGATGACCTCCGCGCTCTTGGGTTTCACCGTCGAGAAGTAGGGCTCATCGTCGTCCCCGCGAAGATCGTTCGCGAGGGCGCAGAGGCTTTTGCCGACACGCTGCCACCCCGCGACGGTCGTCGCCAGTCGGGAGAGACCGAGCGCACCCATGAGCTTCGTCGCGAAGGCTTTCGGCCCGCCGCGAACGAGGTCAATCGCGTTGGCCGCGAGGTCGGAAACGCGGTCCGCGAAGTCCAAAACCTTGGCGATTTCCGAGTTCGAGATGATGTCGAGCGCGTCGAGCAAATCGCCGTTCAGGGCGTCCTGCACGAAGTCCTCGATGTCGTCGAGCGTGAGGGAGTCCTCGAAGCTGTCAGCGGACGCTTCGCTCACCTGATCGGCGGCGGCACGGCTTGCCTGTTGGCTTGCACCCTCCGGGGTCGGAAACGCGTTGAGACCGGCTTCGACGAAGGCGAGCGAAAAATTCACGCGCCTCATCGACTGCGAGAAGCTCATCGACGCGCCGGGCTGGGCGACGACTTGGATCTCGCCGAACTCTGGATGGACCAGAGTCGCCGCGCCTGGCTTCTCGAGAGACTCGCGAAGCTTCTTCGCTTGCTCGATATAGTCGTCGCCAAGGACGAAGGCTGAGAAGCGGTATTCCCGCGCGGCTCGGCCCAGGTCTTCGGTGAAGGGCTCGTCCCTCTGCGGGTATTGGTGCGTAACGGTTCGGCGCCCAACTGAGAGATCACTCGACTCCACCCAGAAGGAGACGCCTCTGAAAGATGCCGGCAGTTTTGCCATAAGTCCCCCTTAGAAGGAATCGAGGTCGTAGGCGTAGGGGCCGCGTCCGACGCGGGCGTAGTCGATCGACGTGTCCACCTGGGCGTCGCGATCGCCACGGATCCTGTCGACGCTCATCCCCTGCGGAGCGTTCGAGAAGCTCACGCCGACCTGAGCCTGCACGCGCTGGGTCGGAGCGACGGGGGCCTGCGAGACAACCCGCACGTCCCGAGCCGTGAAGGTCGGGTCATATGCGAGAGAGCCGGACACCGCGCGGTCCCGATCCTCGCGCTTGGGGATCGGAGCGCCGAAGCCGAAGCTGTGACGCTCGACGCGGATGCCCGAGCCGGGGTCTTCCTCTTCGGACTCCGCAGGCTTCAAGAAGCTCGCGTCGACGGTCTGAGCCGCCGCGCCGTCGCCATCGACCTGCACCTGCTTGAGAAGCTCCACTTCGGGACGCTTCTCCTTGAGGAAGTCCGGGACGATGGCGTCGAGCGCCTCGGAGACCGTCTCGGAAATGCCGGAGAAAACGTTTTTGATGCCTTCGATCATCTCGGAGAAAAACTCCAAGACGGGCTCGAGCGCCTTCTTGATGCCCTTCACGAAGCGGGTCGTGACGTCGACGATGTCGTCCCAGTTCATCACGACTGCCGTCGCGAGACCGGCGATCATCGCGCCCCAGAGGACAAAGGGACTTGCCGCGCCGACAAGAGGCCCGGCCGCTTTGATGAGCGTCGAGACCCCGCCGCCGAGTGTCGTGAAGGCACCGTAGAGGTCGTAAGCGGCCTTTACCCCCTTCCCGCCGAAGTAGATGCCGGCGATTTCGGCGATGTGCTCCATCGCAAAGGAGAGCGCTTGCCCGACGACGCCGAACTCGTCTTTGAGCGCCTCGCCCCCTTGGATGAGGGCACCGATCTTGTCGGCGATCGTCTCCCAGGGGATCCGCGAGATGCCTTGCGCGAGGTTGTTCGCCCACTCTTCCGCCTTCTCTTGGAGAAGCGGGCGGATGCGGTCGAGCACGGTGCTCAGACCTTCCGCCACGGCACTCAGAGAAGGAGCAAGCGTGGAGAGCATCGAAGTCGAGGCGGCCGAGAAGGTCATCTTCACCGACTCCCACTCGGCCCGGAAGGACTTCAGCGAGTCGATCTGGCCCTGCGAGATCGCGGAGCCTGCGGCCTTCATCGCCTCCTCGCTTTCGCGGAAGGCGGCGCTTCCCTTTTGGAGCATCGGGAGGAGCTTCGCGCCGGTGTCTTCGCCGAAGGCGGAGATCGCCATGCGGAGCTGTACGGCGCTGTCGGTCTGTCGGGCCACCGCGTCGGCGAAGTCCAAAAAGACCTGATCCGCTGTCTTGATGTTGCCCGAAGCGTCCCGCGCCGAAATCCCGACCTTCTCGAGAAGCTGCGCGAGTTCGTCCTTGCCGCCCGTCGCCGCGTCACTCAGCTCGATGTTCATGTCGCGCAAGGCTTCGGCGAACTCCTCGCCCTCCATGCCGGACTTGACGGCGACGGACTGCCAGGCCTGCAGCCTTTCGGTCGCGACGCCCGTCTGCCGGCTCATCATGTCCATCTGGGTTGCGGTCTCGGCGGCCGCAGTCGTCGCGAACCACACCCCGGCCCCCGCGCCGGCCAGAGCGGTGATGCCCGCCCCGGCGGTCAGCGCCATGTCCTTGATGCCCTCGAAGCCGTCTTGGATGTCGCGGGATGCGGCCCGGAGTTCCTTCTGGACACTCTTGAGGACGGGACTCATCTCGTCGATGAGGGTCAAGACTGCGCGAAGGTTTGTCTCTTGAACTGCCATTACTGTGCTCCTTCAAGCTCTTCGCGGATCTCCACCATCTCCTCAAGAGCCACGATCAGAAGGTCGATCGGAGTCGCCATGAGCTCCGACGGGGTCATGTGCCAAAAGAACGCGGCTCGAAAGGCGACTCGACGAAAGAGTTTCAGGTCGTCGAGTTCGAGCCGCCGCGAAAAGCCAGGGCTTGCGTGATCCACCCGCACATGTCCTTAAAGTCGACATAGTCGAGCTTGTAGACCTCGCGCTCCGTGAGAGAACCGAGGCGGATGATGTACTGCATGAAGACCTTGGGCTTTTCGACAAGGGTCACGCCGCCGTCGACCTGACGGGCGTCGTAGGCGGGGCCGATCTTGATGTAGTCCTCGGTCGTGATGCCCCGAAGGGTGACTTCCGTGATGGACGTGTCGCCGCGCTCGATCGGCGTGCGAAGCTGAAAGGTTTTGTCGTCCATGGTCAGCTCCAAATCCCCGTCTCACCGGCAATGTCGATCGAGGCTTCACCGGTCTCGGAGACCGTCGGATTCCCGCGAACGAACCCGTTCGAGAGGGTGTAGGTACGGCCGTTGGCAAATTCGACGCGGACCGTCATCGACGTGGACTCGCAGATTCGCTCGAAGTCCGTCTGATCGGTGATGCGAATGGTCGCCTGGATGTAGGGGGCGATATGCTGTTCGTCGTACCCGATCACCTTGGCCCCGCACACGATGTCCGTGCGGTTGACCGTGGTGAGCGGAACGGCGAAGGATCCGGAGGCGTTGATGGTCGTGCCGTCGACGGTGAGGTACGCGACGCCAGATTGACGCTTCATCGGCATGATGAATCTCCAAAAAGAAAGGGGAGCTCAAGGCTCCCCAAGGGTTCTCAATACTGCAGACGGAACTGCACCAGGGTCGCGAAGACGCGGAGTTGATTGATGAGGTCGGGCGGGAAGAGGACGTCAAGGCGATTCGGATCGGTGGAGTTGCGCTCGACGATCAAGTTTTCCTTGAACAGGTCCATGTTCTCGACGAGGCCGTTTTCCTCGAGTTCGCTGTAGGCGGCGATCAGCTCGGAGCGGGCGATCGCGGGCGTCACGACGGCCTGACCTTCTCCGAAGGTCGTCCCGTCAATGGCGAGCTTGTGGCGGCCAAACTTCGAGGTGATGCGCGTCCTCAGGAAGCGGATGACGTAGCCCAAGGTGTGGAGGGTTTCCGCATCCTGATAGCTGTTATCCGTCGCGCCGTAGCCGTTCTTGATGTACGTCGTCACCGCGCGTTCGATCGCGGTCGCAGACGTGGAGTCCGTGAAGGTCGCGCACCCGGCGGCGAGCAAACTTTCGCGGTCCGCACGCGAGAAGCGGTCGGCAAGGCGAGGCGCCGAGATGCCCGTCAGCTCAAGCGTCTGGAAGGGACGCGCGGGATCGGCCTTCACCGAGACGGCGATCTGACCGACGGCCGCACCGAGACGGTCGGCCGCAAAGTTCGGGTCGGTCTCGGAAACGGCGAAGCAGGTCAAGTGCTCGTCATTCTGGGTGTCGCCGATGTCGAGCAAGTTTTCGACCGAGTCACGCTTGGCCGTGTAGACGTGGCCGTAAAGCTGAACGTCATACGCCCATCGCTGAGTCATCGCGGCCTTCGAAGCGTCAAGAGCGGTCTTGTCGCTGTAGAGGAGGCCGATAAATTCAAAGGGCTCATCTTTCAGGGCTTCGAAAGCCTTTTCGATGTCCGGGACGCCCGTGCCGGCCGTGCCCTTGGCGACGACCGCAGAGACGCCGCCCGGAAGAACCTGCCCGTTGCTCGCGCCCAGAAGGTTGAGGTTAACGGCGAAGTCTTCGGAGACGAGGCCCTTGTGCTTCGCGGTGAGCGTGAGGACGCCTTCCGAAGCGGTAGCGGTTACCGGCAAATCGGTGTTCGCGTTGACGGCGGCCATCACGGCGCCGGCAATGTCGGAGACCGTGTCGCCCGTGTCGACGCCCGCCTGGACAAGCTCGTAGCCGATGTAAAGATTCACCGTGCCTGCACCCGTGGCGGTACCCGTGAAGGTGACCGTCTTCGTGGCGGCGACGCCCGACTCGGGATCGGCGAGCGGCAGGCAGTAGAGGGTACCGCTCGAATCCTGATCTCGGTACGCCTTCACCATTCGATGAAGGAGCGAACCGTGACCAAAGAGCTCGGCGGCCTGTTCAGCCGACGAGACGTAAGTGACTTCCGAGGCGGTGGCCGTCCCGGTCGTGAGCATCGGACCGATCAGAAGCGCCTGCATGCTGTCGGTCGTGGTATTGGCCGCACTGTTGTCTACTTCCGCATAGAAAAGCGGCGTGTAGATTTTTTGCGGGATTGTGTTGAAAGAGACAGCCATCCCTTCCTCCCTAAAAAAGAGGGCGTCACACGCCCTTTTCAAAGTCAATGGTGAGTTTCGCCTCGGCGGTGCCGTCGGGCTTCTTGGTGTCGTCGCGGATCATGTCCACGTCGATGTCCATCCCCTCGAACTCTCCGAGCCGGTCGTAGGCCACCTGCTGCCAGGTGTCCTTCGGCGTGATCGTGCTCGTGATCTTGAACTCGTAGAGATAGATGAGCCGATCACCGGTCATCTTCTGCACCGAGCCGCCTTCGAACTCGATCGGGTCGTGGTCGTCGTCGATGCACCATCCGACGATCGCCTTGAAGATCTGCGCCCGGTAGTCGTCGAGCAGGTCGCCGACGGACTGGCCGCGCCGATCGGATGCCGCGAAAATCACGATGCCAAAGTGCTCCGTGATTTCCTGCTGATAGGAGTTCCCGTATTGGGAGACCTCAGCAAACTCGGCGTCGACGTCGAGGGCCACGACATAAGCCGCTGGGAGCTCCTTCTGCCGGACGACGCTCTCGAGCACCTCGTCGGACAAGGTGCCCGCGATCTGCTTGAAGCAGGTCGTCTCGGCCAGAAGCTGTTTGATGATCGGAGACAGTTTCATTTTTCAAAGATCCCCTTGAGGCTTTCGTCGATCGCCTCGCGAACGACCTGAAAGGCGAACTCCTTGTTCGTCGTGCCCGTGTCCTCGATGTAGTTTTTGCGGGCCTGCAGAAGGCCGCCCCGCTTGCGCTTGGCGCCGTACCGCAGGAAGGACGGGTAAAACTCTTGGGCCCCGTCGGGCATGCCCTGCATGAGGACAAGACCGAAGCCGCTTTTGAAAAGGCGGTACTTGATCGCCTTTCGGAGCTTCCCCGTCTGGCGGCCCGGGTACTCGTTCGGCCCGGAGACGCCGACCTTCGAGACCTTGTGACGAGCTTGCTTCACGAGGGTCCGGCCGATCAGTCGAAGCTTCGGGCGAAACGCCTTCACGTCGATGTCGGTCCGTCGAAGGTTCAGCTCCTCCATGTCGAAGATGACCTGGATCGATGCGGTCTTACGAGCCATCGGGTTCCTCCAAAGCACAGTCGAGGACGGTGAAGCGCTCCGCGCCCTCCAAGTCAGAAGACCGGAGGATCTTGAAGCGGGCCCCGTCGACCTCGACGACGATCTGCGAAGTCAGCTTTTCGGGCTTCGTCCGCTCGGTGCGGCGGACCGTGATGCGGTGCGTCACTTCCGTGTCGAGCTGAACCTTCCCGAACCAGTAGGTAAGCGCGCCCGTCGGCTCGAGCTTGCACCAGGTCGAAAAGAGGACTTTGTACTCATCGCGGAGGTCTGTCCCGTCCTGAGCGGAGTTCCACTCGAGGAAGGTGCAGCGCTTTTTAAGTTGCCCCGGATTCGTCAGCATCTTCCTCTCCCGTCCAATCGATGTAGCTATCGAGCATCATGGACCTCATCACGCGGTTCCGAAGCTCTTCGTCCGAAGCGTCGCGGTGTTCATACATGTACGAGACGAGCATGCACGCCGCGAGCTGGATGACCTGAGGGACCTCCTCGACCGACGCGCAGACGGCACCGGCTTCGACGTCGCCGACGACGGCCCTGCGAAGGCGGGTTTCGATGAGTCCCGTCGCCGCGCCGATCATCAGCTCGAGCACCGGCTTTTCGACGTCGTCGTCCACCCGCACAAAGAGTTTCACGGTGTCCAAAGTCACACAGGGTGTCATGTATCAAAAGAGCCCCGTTTCCGAGGCCCTCCCCGTCAGCCTGCGGAACCTGCACCGATCTCGAGATCGCCGCCGATGAAGGCGTTCGCCGTCTCGACCGCGAAGGCCATGCGGCACTCACAGCGGATCGTGTAAAGGTTCTTGGTGACGTTGTTAGCGTCCTGTTCGAACATTTCGATCACCGGAGACTGGCGGTCGTAGATAGTGGCGCCCATCACCGTGTCGGCAACCATGAACTTGCCTTCCGTCACTTCCGGCGATTCGATCACGCGAAGGCCCCAGGGACGGATGTCCGTGCCAGACTGAAGCGGCGAGCCCATGAGATAGGCGCCGTTCGTGTCCTTCATGCCGCGAAGCGTGTCGAAGTCCATCGGGTTGAGGAAGACGGCGTTCGCGGTGTATCCGTTCTTGCGCATCGTCGCGGCACAGCGACGGATGAGGTCAAGCACCGTCGAGCCCGTCGGCATGTTGTCTTCCGTGAAACCGTGGGCGGTGTAGTTGCCGGAGGCAAAGATGCCCTTGAGGTTCGAGGTCGACCCGTCGCCGTTGAGAAGTTGCTTCTCAATGCGGCGATTGAGGCCGTACATCATTCGAGTGTTGATGTAGGCCGCGAGAGCCGGAGCGTCATCGGCGAGCTGCTTGGTGACGCGGATGAAATGCGCGATCGTGCGCACCGGGGCGTCCGCTTCCGAGAACTCCATCTTCGATTCGGGCTTGTCGCCGGCTTCGGCCGTTTCAGCGGCGGAGTTCGTGTAAGCGGCTTCCTTCAGGTACGAGATCGAGTTCGACGTCGTCGGCACGTGCGCAAAAGCGGACGTCACGACGTTCGGGAGTTCGGGCTCGCCCTTGATGCCCCGGTAGTCCGTCGGAACGGCACCATCGGGCGTGGCAACCGGAGAAGCGGCGGCGAAGGTCGCCTTCGTGAGCTTGCCTTCCTTGAAGGACTTGAAGGCTTCGGAGTCGACGAAGCGCTGACCGAGCGTCATGCGCTTTTCGCCGCCGGCGAGCTTGGCCGCGCTCTTCTGTTCCAGATCGAGGAGCTGAAGAGCCGCCTTGTGCTGCGCATCGCCGAGCTCGGCGATCTTCTTGTCGATTTCAGAGAGGTCCGCGCCTTCCTTGGCGCGGGCTTCTTCCAGAGCGGAGAGCTTCTTTTCTAGGGCCTGCACCGCTTCGAGAACTTGAGAAATTTCAGACATTTTGTTCACTCCATTTTCTTGAGCATTCGATGAAGAATTTCCTGCGCCTCTTGCAAGGCTTTCTGCTCATCATCCCGACGAGTGTCAGCGGCGAAGCAGGCCTTCGCCTTGGACAGCAGCCATCCCGACTGCCGCTTAGAAAGGTGTGCGACTTCCTTGAGGAAGGTTTCGAGGTCTCGGACCGTGGCGAGCGACTCGATGCGCTCGTCGATGTCGTCGGCCGAGAGAACTTGAGAGACCCGCGCCTTGCTGTCGGCGGGGAAAGTCACGATCGAGATCTCATCGAGAGCCGAGATCTTCGAGAGGGTGAGAATCCCGTCCTCTTCCGATTCGTCTTCGGAGTTCCATCCGATCGAGACCGAAAGGCCGTCAACCGTGCCTGCGCGGAGAGCCGCGTAGACGTCGGACGCAAGCGAGACCCCCTGAGTCAAAACGCCCGAGACTTTCAAGCCCCGGGCGTTCTCTTCAAGCGAGTCCCATCGTCCGATCGGTACGGACCATGAGTTGTGATTGAAAAACATCAACGGCTTCACGCCGCTCGCGATCAGGTCGGCATACGCGCCCTGCGCAATCCGGAAGCCGTAGCAGTTGGCATTCCCGAACTTCGTGGCGTAGCCGTTCACTCGCCACTCGTGCTCCCCGCCCGCGAGGTCGATCTCGGCGGCCGAGAGCGAAAGAGAGAGATTTTGCTTTTTCATCATTGCTGAATAGCCTCCGGGAGAGGTGTTTGAGCCACGTTCGGATCCGCGCCCGCGCCGAGCTTGTCGAGAGGCGCGAGGTTCGTCTGGGCCGTGAGCACGTCGCCGCCTTCGATCGGCGGGTCGTTTTCGAGCTGGCGGACCTCGTTGCGGGTTTTGAAGCCGTTCTGGACGGCCGTCGCGTAAGCGCTGTATCGGCTCGCCATGTCGCCGCGCATGAAGGCGTCGAGATTGAACTCCACGGTCACGCGGCCGCGATCTTCGAGCGGGACGACGCGCGAGACGATCGCTTGCTCGATGGTCTTGAGTAGCGGGTTCAGCGTGAACTTATGGAAACCGGAGACGATCTCCGCGATCCCGCTTCCCCAGGTCGTCGCGCCGCTCGCCCCGATCAGGACGGGCGGGACGCCGAACCATCGGCAGAGCTCCTCGACCCCGTACTTGCGGGACTCAAGAAGCTGAGACTGTTCGGGGGTCAAGGCCACTTGCTGGAACTTCATGTCGGCCTCGAGGACGATCATCCTGCCCGCGCCGTTCGTGAAGTTCCCGAGCGCTCGGCCGACCGCTTCGGCTTGGCCCTTCTTGCGGTCGAGCACATGGTCGACCGTCAGGATGCCCGACGGCCTGCCGAAGTTCGAAGCGTTTGCCGTCGTGTATTTCTGCGTTTCCATCGACTCGCCGATCGAGGCGTTCATGAACTCAAGCTTCGAGAAGCCGACCAAGCCCGTGCCGATGTCCTTGATGTGGAGTACGTCTTTCGGCTCGAGGTTGTAAGTTTCACCGTCGCGCGTGTACTGGTAAACAACCTGCTTTGACTCCTTGTCCGCAAAGACCGTCATCTGGTCAGAAGAAAGCGGCCAAAGCGCGGTAAGGTCGCCGAGGCTGTTCCGCATGATCTGGGCGTAAGCGTTGCCGCGTAGCGCCCACTGCAAAATCATCGCTTGCCAGAAGTCACTCGCGGTCATCTGGTCGTTGGGCTGATCATGCAGGATCATCCACAGGCGGGAGTTCCGGTCGACAGAGCGACGGCCCTGCCGGTCTTCACGGTAGACCATGAGCGGCAAGGAGCTGACAGTGCCGGCCAAGAGGCGGGCGCAGGCGTAGACGGTTGAGATCTGCAGCGCACCGTCGACCGAGGTCGGCTTCGTCACAAGGTGCGACGGAACGTCGAGCTGCTGACCGCTGAGGTCACCCAGGACGCCGCCCCACCCGAAGCGTGAGAAAAAGCGTCGGATGAAAGTCATGGTCTTCAAATCACGATGATGTCGTCGAGGAACTCGTTAAAGTCCCCGCCGTCGTCCTCACGGTCGGACAGATACATCGCCAGGGCGTAGATGAGGGCCACGGGGCCGTCGATCTTGCTCTCGTACCTCTCCTTCCGGGGGAAAATGTTGTCTTTTGCGTCAACTTTTGCCACGACATTCCCCATCATCCACGTCATGGCGGGGTTGCCGTCGTGGTCCAGTCGACCGTCTTGCACGAGCGCCTCGAGCCACTTCATCGGCTCGGAAACGTTTTGGACCGTGTTGCGGTACTCCACCATCGGAGCGCCATCTTCACTCAGGTCGTTCGCGAGCTGAGTCGCTTGCCAAGGGTCATAGGCGATCGCCTGAACGTCGAAGCGAGAAAGATCCTCACGAAGCTCCTCCTCGATCCGAGTCAGGTCCGTCATAGCCCCGCCCGTCACCTGGATCACTCCGGTGTCGGCCCATCCGCTGTACTGGGAGACCGTGCCCTTGTCGATCGCGGTCTGAGGGAGATAGAGACGCGAGAAGACTTGGTAACGCGGCCGACCGTCGTCGCCTTCCGTCTTGAAGACGTAGACCTTGGCCGTCAAGTCGTTCTTCGCGCCCAAGTCGAGGCCGATCACGCACGACCGCCCCTCGAAATCGTCGAGGTCAACCACGCGTTCGCCCTTGTGCCACGCGGTCATGTCCATCCACGCGGCTCCGGCCTGACACCAGACGTCCAAATGCTTCGTCTTGAAGTTGTTGGCCGCCGACGCGAGGGTGATCGCCTTCAGTTGAAGAGGGAGCACCATCTTCGGCATCACCGAGACGCCCCAGTTCGGATTCGCCTTGATGAGCGCGGCTTCGGTCTTCCAGTCGTCGCCCTCGTCAATGGTGTAAATGATCCCGAACTGGGTCTCGTCCTCGACGGTTCGCGCAAGAACCTCGCGGACCATGGTGCGTACTTCGTAGCAGATACCCGCAGTATCGAAACCCGCCGTCGTGATGACCCAGAGGATAGGATTCAGACGCTTCCCGATGGAGGTCTCGACGACGTCGTACACGGCGCGGGTCTTGTGGGCGTGCAATTCGTCGATGCAGGCGAAGTGGGTATTCAAGCCGTCAAGCGTGGAGCCTTCCGCGCTCTTCGCCTGGAAGGTCGAGTTCGTGCTCGGGACGAAGAGAGCCTTCGCGAGAACCTCGAGGCCGAACTTCTTCCGGAGCGGCTCGCACATCATCGCCATCTGCTTGGCGTCCCCAAAGACGATCCCCGCCTGATCGCGCGTCGTGGCGAAGCTGTAAACCTCCGCACCCGGTTCGCGGTCGGCGAGAAGACAGTAGAGAGCGACGGCACTTGACAGGGCGGACTTGCCGTTCCCCCGGGGCACTTCGATGTAGACACGACCGAAGCGGCGGCGGTTGTCGGATCGGCGACGCCATCCGAAGATGGTCGTCAGGACCCAACACTGCCAGGGCTCAAGCTTGATCTTCTGGCCGCGAAGGGCTCCCTTGGTGTGCGGCAAGAGCTCGACGAATTTGCAGACGCGGTTTCCCTCGGCCTGATCGAAGTAGAAGGGGCTGTCCGCCTTGCTCCACCGCTTGAGGTCATTCCTCTGGCGGCGAATCGCCTGCTTGACGTAAGTGCAGGCGGGAATCTTGCCGGAGAGGACGTCCTCTTCGTATTTCCTTGCCTTGGCACAGTGATCAGAAGTCTGCAAAGTCGCCTCCCTCATCGGGTTCGTCATCGCCCGCGCGACGCACGCGCGCGCGCGAGACAGGCGTGAAGCCGAGCTCCTTTTCGCAAGCGCTCAGGATCTGTTGGATCTTGATCAACGGCGTGAAGAGCGGGTGGGGTTGAGTCTCTCCCGTCTCCATGTCCAGAAGAACGACGCCGTCGTGCTCGATCTCTTTGCTGATCTTGCGGTAAAGGGCGTAGTTGCGTGCCCATCGCTCAAGAACCGTTGCGTCAAGCGCCGTCAGGTGTCCCTTCGGTGCGCACTCAATCGCCATCTTCCAGGCTTCGCGAGCGTCGGCCGTCAGGTTGACCGGAGGTTCGACCGTCAGCATTTTGTCCGACGCCGACACCTGGCGCATCTTCCGACAGGGCTGTGACGTGCCGCGCAATTTTTTCGATTTTTCGCTCACGACGACAGCCGCCATCCAAAAACTCCCCGATGTGCACGTGCAAAAAATTGGCTGGGACCCGCGGTCTAGGAAGGAAAACGGTTCCAGTTCGCAGAGGCCCTACCCCTGCAAGGGATTTCAAGGCTACTCAATAACCTCTGCCATTGCTTTTTTGATGAGCTGAAGAGTGATCGGGATCGAGAGTTCGATCGCTTTCCTCTTCACAAGGTTCCAAACTGTCTTCGACCTGATGCCGTCGAGCATGTCATGACCTTCCAGGGTGAGCCTCGGAAAATCGCAACCCCAAGTCCATTCATTGACCTTCGGGTTGTGCTCAAGGGTTACGCCGGAGACAAGGCCGCCCTCAATGGCGAGGAGAAGATGCCCTAAGAACAAGGCCTCTTCTTTCTCATCGCCACAAGACTCATTGACCTCCAAGGTCTGTTCGAGTTTGTCTTCCTCGACACACTGAAGGACCTCGCGCAGTTTGTCCCAGTTCCGTTTCATTTCGTAGCTTCCTTTCAGTTCAGCCGAGTCGCCCAAATGCGCCAAGGGGGTAAACCACGGGGCAATCTGAAAGGTCAGTCGTGCGGGCCTCAACCGATCCGGCAGGGTATCCCTTGAATCCTCTCAGCGTCTTCCCGCCTACGACACGCTCTTCCCCAGTGGCGAGGAAGACCGTGTTGATGTTGTTGATCCGCGCAAGAAACTTGGTCGAGGTCGTCTCGAGCCAGAAGGTGATCTGAACGCCACCATCCACCGGCTCGAGGACAACGAGATCAGGTACAACGAAGCTGTTCATTTCTGTCGATTCCCAAAGCCGCCGTCTTCCTTAGCGGTCTTCCGTGAGTGGCACTCATGGCAGAGCGCCTGAAGGTTTGCCTCATCGAAGAGAAGCTTCGCGCATCCCCGATGAGGAACGATGTGATCCACGTCAGTGGCCTCAACGAGCTTCCCCTGCTTTAAGCATTCCTGACAATAGGGATGCTGAAGAATGAAGCGTCGGCGAAGTGTCTGCCATCGGCCGCCATAGCCCCTCTGTGCAGAGGTTCCCCGCACCTGGCGACGACGTGCGTCACGCGCCGCCTTCGCTTTGGCTTCGATTTCGGCGTCACGCTTGGCGCCGGCCTTCGAATGGGCTTCGCAGTAACGTTCTCCGCGAGGCACGGGCTTGTGACAGCCGGGATAGGCACAGAGAGTCAGTAGTGGCATGGCTGTAATGGCGGCGGGATCCCTGCTAGAGTGAGGAGGGTCATTTGTCACCTCAACAAGGATCCCGCCATGGAAATTTTGCAAAGCATCCCAGGGATGCTTTTTCGATTGATCTTGAATCTGTGGAAGAAAATGCTTTCTCTTCGCGCTGGCGGAACCACCTTCGATCCTGAAGTCGTCGATCACAAAGACGGCAATTTCCTCGTTTTCCTCAACATCGAGCCAGGCTACGATGAAGTCGTTTTCAAACGGCTTCAGGTCAAGGGCTGCGACCTGGCCGACACGGACACTACGCCGGGGCAACTCGGAATCGACGAGTACTTCCCGACGGGAGAGTGGTTGCACGACGAGTTTCCGCTGCGGATCGTTGTCCCTCCGAAGTCCAGGAAAAAGACCTTTCCGCCGATCCCCATCATGATCCGACCGAGAACTGACGTCGAAAACGTGACGTTCGTCTTGACCGGAGGAATCCTGAACAGGTTGAGCGCAAAGCGCACCCTGCGAGACTGAAGAAGGAAAGCGGGGACCCGCGAAGGATCAGCGCGAGCCCCCGCCCGGAGCTTAGGGTCGAAAGTAAAAGCATCAAAAGAACGACCCTAAGGTAGCGAAAACCCTTCTTGCAGAAAGGGGACCGACGTCCGCGAGACGCCGATCCCCTTCAAGCTACGCAGGAGGTTCATTTTCTCTGGGCGCGCGAAAGGGAGAGCTCTGCCCCCCATCCCGCGTCATTATCGCCACAGATTGTATGGAGGCATCCTAGCACATCAGATTTTCGTGAAATCAAGCAGTCTCTTGCGAATTTCCTTTTTAGCTACGGAGAGAAGATCATCCGCGTTTCTTGGGTCTATTCGAACGTGATACATTTTTCGCATTTTCCTGAAAATCGTGCTCCTCGGGCAGTCCGAGCAGTAGGTCATCCCGAGGAGTAGCTTTGCTCCTTTTTCCTCCGGTGACGAGAAGGGCAAAGAGCTCCAGGCAGCCTGAACTCGGAGGGCATCCTCGACGTCGACGGCGGCGATGTCCCTCCCGCTTTCACCGGCATCCTCTCCCCTGTCGATCAGACAGAAAAGCGGCATGCTGCGCCTTTTGGCATTTGAGCCCTCAAAAGCCCACCGCCCCCAGTTTTCGAGCCGCGCCTCGAGCTCTTCGTCCGTCATCACTCACCCCAAAAGAATCTTTCCCAAAACTTCTCGAAGGCTGTCCCCGGAAAAGGCACCGGCCTTGATCTTCGTGTCGGTCACCGTCACCGGGAGGACTTCGATCTCCATCCGGGGCCGCTCGTCGTAAGCCTTGAATCCCACGACCGCGACGACCTGCTTGTCGTCGGCGAAGGAAAAGCCGTTGCACCCGTCGAGCGCCGCCTTGAGAAGATTGTCCACATCAGGTTTCACCGTCATGCTGACACGCCCCTCGCGGGCAAGCTTCGCCTTTTTCAGAGGCCAGGACTTCGGAGGGACGAAGTAGGACGTCACGATCACGATGACCGCGCCGTCGTGTACCTCTTTCGACCCGATCTTGGCCATCCACTTGATCCGAGCCTCAAAGTCGCGGGTCCCATCCGGAGTGAAGGCATGACCGTCACGGGTGAAGCGGGGTCGGCCTTTCCCGACGGGGGTTCCTTGCACTTCGATCACTTTTGGACCTCCTTTTCTTCGACGCGGAAGCGCCGCACGTTGCAGAGCTTGACGCGCGGATGGCGCGGCAGGTATGGGACGATGTCTCCGTCGGTCTCAAAGTAGCCGTAGAAGCAGAAGCCGTCCTTCCGCTCGACGAAGAGCCGCTTCCACGGCCGGGGGTAGGTCTTCGGGTCGAACACGTCGACTTCACGCCATTCGCTTTGCTTCTCGTTCGATTCGCTCATCTTCAATCCTCGCAAGTTGTCGTTCAATTTTGAAATTCACTTCCGCCTGGAAGGCGTCTTTGTCGGTCAAGGCCACGCCGAGACGGACGGCCTGCATCAGCATGAAAAAGGCGGTCGGCACCCGCCTATCCTTTTCGAAGCGCACGATGTCTTTCTTCAGACCCAAGGCTTCGTCCCTCACGCGGAGTACCAAGAGAGCACTCAGCTTCGCGGGCGCAGGCCAAACCACTTGGTACAGCCGAAGGATCTGGGAGCACATCACCGCGACGTCCGCACACTCCGTCAGGAGCGCCGCGCGCCGCTTTCCCGTGAGTTTTGTCTTCCCGTCGCGCCACCATCTGGCACTCTGCTTGATCTCCTCCAGAAGCTCGTCGAGCTCCTCAAGGGTTTTCTTGAGCTGATGTCCGATCCCGTAGTTACGCAAGATCGGCGTAGTCGGTATTTCAAGCACGCTCTTGGCGAAGCGATCGCTTCGTCGCTTACGGGCCTTTTGATCGTCTTCATCGTCAGGGTGTCTCAAAGCCATTGGTCCTCCTCCTTTTGAGGCTGTGCGGTAGCCCGCCGTTCGTAAAAAGTTCCCCATATTTCGAGCCACTCGCCGTATCGGGGCGGCGCCGGGTCAGTCAGCGGTCGAAGCCCCATGCGAGCGACGATCCTCTCTTTGATCCAGTGGTCTCGACACGCCTCCCACGTCTTCGGATGAAATTTCTCCTTGAAGAAGCTCGGCTCTGTGAAATCGGGGGTGTAGAAGCTCATTCCGTACTGCCAGACGACCCCGAGAGAGGCCGTTTCCTCAACCTGTTCTGGGTAGGCACCGAGCCACCATCGGATGTACTCCCGCTGCGCGGCGTTGATCCCGTAGCCGCAGAAGAGACGACCGACGATCATGCGGTAGCATGAAATTTCCGGGTACGGTATGTCGTAGTCATCGCGAAGACCTCCGAAGATGGTCTGCATGGAGACTTCACGCATGCCAGTCCCCCGTGAGGTCATCTTTGGTGTAACGACGCTGACGCCCGTCTGGACCTACTATCGGAAGGTCGTAGGTGCATCCGAGCACGCGGCTCGCAAGCCGGCCGTTCAAAACGCCTTTGATCTCCTCGCGGGAGAGATTCGACGTGAAGACGGTCGGAAGCCCCGCTTCGATGCGAGCGTCGACGATTTGGTAGAGGCGCTTTTGCTCGGAGTCCGTCATGGTGCTTGCACCGAGGTCATCGATCACAAGACACGAAAGCGCGCTGAGAGCGCCGATGCGCTTCGAGACCTGCGTAATGTCCGAGTTGAGCGCGTCCACAAGATCGGCGGTCTTTACCAAGGCGCCGGGCACGCCGAGCCTCTCAAGTACGTCGAGGATGGCGAGCGCCAGGTGCGTCTTTCCCGACCCGAATTCCCCCGAGAGATAGATCCCAAGTCCTGCCTTCTTCGCGTGAAGGCGCTTGAAAAAATTCCTCGCGAAGCGTTCGCAGGTGTCCTTTGCGAAGTCCTGAGAGGACGTCCTTGCTACGAACTCCTCAAAGTTGCGCTTCTTGGGCTTTCGAACGCCGACGTCGAGAAGAAAAGCGGAGACGTATCCGGCGGCCCTAAGAAGCTTTTCGCACTGGGCGGCGTGCTCTTTCCGTAGCTCTTCCTCCTCGTGCTCGCAAACCGGGCAAACGTGCGGCCACTTCTTGGGAGATTCGCCCTTCGGGATCCAGATGGAGTAGGCGCCGTGCCTTGGACACGTAAAGCGGTGTCGAATCTTGTCGCCATGAACGGCTCGGAGGATTCGCTCCGACAGCGCCTCCTGGGGCTCCGGAGCTTTTCCCTGCAATGGCCCGCCTTCAAAGAGCGCCTTTCGGAGCGCCTCGACGTGCGGATTCGGTTGGTAGGGGGCATTTCGCATGATTCCTCCTTAAGCGACCTTGGCCTTTTCGGCCTCTTCGCGAAGACGCTTCTTTCGCATGTACTCGTCGATCTCCGCCTGCTTTTCCGGCGTGATGTACTGACGCTTCTCCTGGGGCCATTCGTGAGCAAAGCGAGTGGTATCGCGCTTGATCGGCCGGCTGTTCCCTGCGCGCTGGCTTTGGAACTTCAGCGCATTTCCGCACCAGTTGCGAAAAGCCTGACCCCACCGCGCGTAGCGCATATCCTTCGAGAGCGACCATCGGACAAACCGCTGGAACTCCTCGGCAGCGTCTAGGGTCGGGTAGTTCGCAGACGCCCAAGCCTTGAGGTCTTCGGGGATCGGAGTCCCCTCGTTCCACGGGCATGGAGTCATCGACTTGCGTCGCGAGTTTTTGACCTTCGCCTCCGGCTGTCCGGAGGTGGAAGAAAGGATCAAATCGGGCGAAGACGCCATAGCTATCTTTTCGTGTTCTTCTTTCGTGTTCTTATTTAGAGTTCCTGTACCGTTTTCGGTACCTCCACAGGTCCCGTTTTCGGTACCTCCATAGGTCCCGCTTTCGGTACTTACTTCTTGGTAAATCCCGTTTTTGGTACTACCTGTTTCGGTACTTCCGTTTTTGGTACTACTTGGTTCGGTACCTCCAACCGGCCACTCGGAAGGGTTAAAGGCGGGAAATTCGTAAAAGATGAACTTCTTTCTGCCATCCCAGGCGACCCGTTTTGTGATGAGGCCGCTCTTTTCGAGGTGCGCGGTCGCGCCCATGACCGTCTTACGGTCCATCTCCAGACTTTCCGCAAGAGTCTCAATGCTTGGGTAGCACTTCCCGTCTTCGGGGTTGCGCCGCCAGGCGAGTTCGATCAGAACCGCTTTGGCTGATGCTTTCCCCGCTTTCTGGGCGCGCGCCCACCTTTCAGCTGCGTAGCACATGGTCTTCATTCCGAGCAGGCCTTAGAAACCTTCGAGAGGTAAACCTCGGGACGGTCATAGATGTCGGGCCGGATTTCCCAAGGAGGAATCCCGGTGGCTTGAGAGAACTGCCACACTCGATCGGCCGGGACGCTCTGTCGTCGGCTCCACCCCTGAAAAATCTGGGGCGTCACCTTCGGGCATCCATCGACCGCACTGAGCCGACGGCACAGCTCCGACAAAGATCCCGCCTTTTGAATCGCTTTCGTAAACGTGTCCATGATGTTGTAAACGTAGATTTGTACACGTGAAGTATACGGCAAGTTTAGCATAGTGTGCACGGTGCGTTTATGCCCGCTTACACTTTCTCTCTGCAGGAGGTACACGATGAACTTTCACGACATCATGAGCCGCGTCCGGGGCATTCTCGCGGACAAGCGTATTTCTCAGGCGTCCTTCGCCAGAATGCTTGGCGTAAGCCCGCAGACTCTATCCGGGTGGCTAATGGGACGAAATCGCCCAGGTGTTGAAGAACTGGGGCGCATGTGCGAAGTTTTAGAGGTTTCCCCGTCTTTCCTTATGACGGGTCGCGAAGACGCACCGGCGCATCAATCTCTCGTCGGGGACGGTTGGGTGCTGATCCCGCGTCTGGACGTGTATGGGTCCTGCGGATCGAACGGACACGAAAACGTCGACCACGCCTCCGTCATAGGTCTTATCAAGGTAAGTGACCAGTGGATCTCAAAGAACTGCGGCCCTGTGACTAAGAGCGCCCTAAGAGTCTATGGGGTAGACGGAGATTCAATGTCCCCTACCCTCGAAGACGGCGACTCCGTCATCATCGACACAAGCGTGACGTCCGTCCGGACGGATTCCGTCTTTGTTTTCTTCTGGGATGGCTGCACGTTCATCAAGAGAATCCAGAGAATCGGCAGAACCCTGAAGATCATCAGCGACAATCCGCTCTACGAGGCATGGTCGCTCAACCCTACGGAAGAGTCTAGCTTCCGTGTCATGGGGCGTGTCGTGACAAAGTGCCTTGTTAGGAAGGCATAGCCTCCTCTTTCCCATAGAGCCCGCTTCGGCGGGCTTTTTTTTATGTCTTGCGTGCACCCTGAGGGTTATCCCTATAAACGAATAATGTATTTTTCGTCTTTTCTTTGTGTATACTTTGCGTGTACAGATCAACGATTCGTTGATTTGACATACCCCGGGGTCGCTCCAGGCAGGTTCGTCCGAAAGGACGGAGGGAAAAGGTCGTTGGAGTAGGAGCGGCCCCGGGACCATGCAGATCTTGAAAGGAGTCACGAAAGATGCCGGAACAAGCGCAAAAGAAAATCAGCAAGGAGGCCGCCCGCATGATCTTCGAGGCCGTCCTGACCCAACAGTATTTCAGGCTTGAAGGGCCACTGACGATGTCCGCAAGAGCTATGAGCGTCCTCCTTGACTTAGACGACCTAGTCGAGGATGGAGGTCAAGATGTCGTCGGACTCTTTCTTCGTCAGACCGACTCTAAGAGTCTCGTAGATGGTGAGGATGTAGAGCGCATCCAGCCGCGCAAGACTGGCGACACCCTTGGCAACCTGGACGGGACTGATCTTTTGGACACGCTCCTCGCGAGAACCCTCGATGCTCCGACCGACTCGGTCTCGGATCTCTTCAAGGATCTTCTCTCGGTTAAGAGAGCCCGAGAACGGAAGGCGAATTTGACCGGCCTCAATGGCGGCCACGATGATTCGAACCGCATTGTCCTGGTCCAGGGCAACGCCTTTTTCTTCTGACATGAATTCCTCCTTCGAGGTTGGTGGATGGGATGCAGAACTGCTAGGCCCTGCCCCTAAAGACTACCTCGGAGGAGGCCCTCCGGAAAACCTCTCGAAGCCGCTTGCTCGCGCTTGTCACTGCGGACGCCGTTCTCCCCCGCAGGCGGCTTCGAAAGATCTTCCGCCCCTCGCGCGGGTCCCCGAAAGGGCTTTTCCTGCCGCGCGGGAGGCACCCAAAACGACGAGGTCCACCATGACGAAACTCTTCGAAAAGCTGTACGCCGCCTGGGTCGACATCGCCTTCGCCGCGAAGGCCCACGACATCACGCCCGGCAAGGCGCTCGCGATCACGGTCTTCGGCGCCGTGGCCGCCTGCCTGCCGACGGCTTTCTTCGTCGTCCTGGGGACGCTCTACAAGGCAACGCACTAACGCAAGGAGCACACGATGCGATACAGACTGAAAGACCGAGCCATGCAAGAGAAGCTCGACGCGATCAGCGGCAACGATTTCTCGAAAAAGCTGAATACCGAGGCGCAAAGAACGTTCGTCGGCGTTCTCGGACGTGAAGCGCGTCGAGTTTACTTCGGAGATTTTGACGCTCTCACAAATCGTTTCAGCGTGATATTCGAACTCGACGAAATCGAAGAAGTCTGTGAGTACGACCCGAATAAATGGAATCCGTACCCAGAAGTTACGCCGCCAAAGGAACAGGACATGCGCGTTGAAGTGGGTGAAGGATGCGGATACATGGCATGGTGGGACGGTTTTAATTGGCGCACGGGGAATCACCACTACGAAAAGGCCAATTTTTTGGAAAACGTCAAACGCTTTCGCCCTTGGGACGGCCCTGACGAAGAGGTCGCAGGATGACGAAAGCCAAGCTCCACTACCGCAGCGTGTCGCACCTCTTCGCCCGCAGACACGGCGAAGAGATCTACGCCGGCTACGAGTCGGCATACCGGGTCGAGCGACTGCCGGCCGTGATCGACAGGGAACCGGGAGAGTACTTCGCGGGCGCTCGCTTCTGCAAGGAAGTCTACGAGCACGTCCGCCAGACGCTCGGAGACTCGCGGGCCTTCTGCATCGGATGGGCGATCGCCAAAGAGGAGCTTCGCTACTGCAGCTCCCCCGCTCACGCCATCGCCGACCTTTTTTGACTGGAGAGTACGCATGACACAACGAATTACGCTCGCATTCCGCGAGTTGACGAAATACCGATTTGGCATCTCCGAAGAAGAACTCTCGGCTGCGGAAGAAAAGAGCGTCTTTCTTCTTTACCCCGATGGAAAGGGTCTGTTCACAGGGGGCTACGGGCTCGAGTTCTGGAGCGAAGTCAACCAGGAAAGAATTCGCGTTGTTTTTCCCGTCAGCTTCTTCGAGGACGAAGCACAGGAAGAAGACAAACTGGAGAAGAACGAATGACCACTGAAATTCACATCCACGGCCCCGTGACCTTCATCACGGCCAAAGAAACGCCTGCGAAGACGCCGAGCGCGCCGCCTCGGCCGGTCCGAAAGCCGCCGACCGACAACGGCGGGCGCCTGATCTCCAAGGACGGGAGGGATCTGCCTACGACTCCGGCCGCAAAGCGTGATTCCGGCCCGAAGGTTCGTTGGCGTGTCTGGCCCAATGAAAGACCCAAAGAATATGAAGACATCTTGATGCGCTTCAAGCTTGTCAGCGGCTACCACACCATGATCGCCTACCGCGACGGTCTTGAGCTCTTCGGCGATTCCGGGCGACTTCTCTTCCGGTCTGACGCCGATCCGGACGACTCCCCGCCCGAAACTGTCTTCCGTGACCACATGCCGGCGACTTTTGAGTGGATCCCGCTCGCTGAGCTTTTGAAAGGAGTCGAGTGATGCGTCCGTCTCAGTTCCAAAGGGTCATCAAAGAAATCGCCGAGTCGAAGGAAACCATCGAAACAACCCAAAAGACCGTGAGGGTTCTGGTGGATCGGGTCGACAGCATCGACACGCGCCTCGAGCACATCCAGAGGCAGATCGACGCGAACCTTTTGAGCATGATCCGCGTCGCCGACGGGTACGAAAAGATTTGGAAGTCGCGGGAGATGTTCGACAAGCACACCACTGCCTGGTGCTTTGTCGGAACCGCCATCGGTCTTCTTTTTGGTCTGATTTTGAGCTTGTGAGGGGAATCTATGTCAACCGAAATTCTTGCCGAGATCGAAAACGACCACTACGACCCTTTCTGGACGTCTTTTTCGAGCATCCCTTTCTACCGAGACTTCGCAGGCCACGGGGGTGACGACAATGACGAGCTGGCCGTCTACCGAAGGGGGACGGAGATCGTGGTGGAAGACGGAGAATGCTTGATCTGCCTGGACCTTCTGGACGCAGTGACGGTCTGGAACGCCCTGAAGGACGCAGTCGATGAGCTCCGAAAGGTCCATCAGGAGCAAAGCCGCTACCTATCCGAGCGGTCTTCGCTTGTAATCGACAAGCAGATCGAAGCGCTCCCAGACGCCCTCCGGAAGGCCGGCAAAGAAGCGGCCGGGATCGCCAAGATCCTCGAAAAGGTTTCCGCGGACCCCGTCAAAGAGTCCTTTTGGGTCTGCAACGCGGCCGTCCTTTTGGATCAGCTGCGGGAGTCTCTCCACGTCGTCGCCCTGACCGTCGCCGCCGCCAAGGCGAAGGCGCAGTCCGAGTGCGAAAAGGAAAAAAGATGAACCGATTGGACGACTTTTTCGTGATCGCGTCGATCCTTTGCTGGATGGTGTGGATCTTTGTCGGCCTCTGCATGGTCATCGGCATCGGCTCGCTCCTCTGGGTCTTCTGGAGGTGAGCCATGCCGAAGAGCAAGAGCAAGCGAAAGACGACGGGCGGTTTCATCGCCCGTCAGCGGGACGCCAAGATCGTGCGCACCGGCAAGGCTACCGACAAAGATGCCTACGTCCGCGCCTGGCGCCGCCTCGAGGCCAAAAGGGCTCGCATGATGAAGGGCGCCGCCATGATGGAGCTTCGACTCGCCTTCGTCGACGACGAGGAACTCGCGACCGCTTTCATCCGCGCAGAGCTCGCCGTCAAGAAGCTGCGCGAGGATCCGCAGCACTTCACGGTCGAGGATTTCAAGACGATCGGCTCGAGCATCATGCTCGGCGCCAAGGTCTTCCGACACTTCACGGAGGCGGGCTTCAGCATCGACGCGGGGATCCTCAGGGAGCTTCGGCACGGCGCCTGGATCCTGGCCTGCACCGGTCAGCTCTTCGAGCGCGGAGAGTCGATCCCGACGGCGAACGCGGACGTCATCCATGAAAGCCTCGACGTCGCGCTCGCCCTTCTGAAGGACGCGAGGATGCTCGACCAGGAAGCCCTGGCGAGGATCTTGATGGGGAATTTCCGGGTGATCCCGGATGAGGATTTGAAGTACGTGCTCGCTGAGCGGTACGACCAAGTGATGGCTTGGGAAAGGAAAGAGGAGATGAAAAATGGTGAATAAGGTGATTTTGATCGGCGCTCTGGGGAGCGATCCGGAAGTGAAGACGACGCGCGCCGACGAGCCCATCGCCCGCATGCGCGTCGCCACCAACCGCCGCGTGCAGCGTGACGGACGGTGGGAGGACGAGACCGAGTGGCACACGGTCGTCGCCTTCGGGAAGTCGGCGGACTTCGCAGGGAAGTACCTGAAGAAGGGACGCCAGGTCTACGTCGAGGGCCGTCTCCAGACGACGAAGTGGGTCGACCGAAACAAGATCGAAAGACTGACCACGTCGGTCGTCGTCGAGACGATCCGAGGCCTCGGCAAGCGCGAAGACGATAAGGGCGCCGCGCGCCCGGCTGCGACTTCGTCCGGCGGCTACGCTGACGATGCCCCTTTCTGATGGAGGATTTGTGATGTCGGAAGTTGATGCCGTCAGGATTCGGGAGTTCCTTTTCAACCCGCAAACCCCCGACTACGCTTTCCTCACCGAGGAAGAAGTGGCCGAAGCCTTTGGCGCGAAAAGCGGGACTATCAGAAACTGGCGTCCCAGGGGCTTCCCGGACCCGATTGACGTGCCCGGAAAAGTGGCTTACGATGTTGGGTCGATACGGGCGTGGCTCAAGCGTCTTACCAGAGAGGCCACATCGGCGAACAAGAGAAAACCTATCTTGCAGCGGGATGGAAATTTGGTGGGAAAAACCTTTGAATGAAGTGGTATTCCGTTGTGTCACTGCAAGGTCTGGATACCCCCTTCTCCGCCA